>Ga0056115_1000726_pt1 | contig 14710 bp, 3 predicted proteins | sample WorMetOlspDAHAB1_FD_77007 | JGI IMG/M metagenome (GOLD analysis project Ga0056115, IMG submission 77007) | Marine gutless worms symbiont microbial communities from Max Planck institute for Marine Microbiology, Germany - Olavius sp. DAHAB.1 ...
CGAGGTTCTGGGATCGACCATTCGTCCAAAACGACGAAAAAATACTGGTGCTACTCCCCTGGCGGTCATATCATTGTCGCCATAGGCTACGGGTAAGTTAGCTACCAGTACGGCCCCATGTCGGGCGTGTCTCCAAGGCCGCACATCCTGTTAAGTTTGTTTCGGCAGTGAACATTTCCGAGGCTGCGCAGGTTATACCAAGAGCCGTTGTGTGCGTGCCAGCGACTAGTGTTCCAGCAGAAATTTGAGTTTTCTCCGTGGCAGGACTAATTATTGTGTACGCAAAACGATCAACCCTTGCTCAAGAGAATGAATAAAATTATTTTATTCACGACGACGCTCGTTTTGTCGGAGACTGCATCATGTAGCGTTTGTTACTTGACGATCTTCTGATTCAGTTTTGACTTGAGAAAATAAATTCAATTCGCTCCGTGTTCATTTACGTTAGGCCAACTGGTCATCAATTGTTAAACAAGTTTACCTGTCTTGGCTAACCATAGTGCGGTCGTATACGTTATGTCTAAATATATTATATTACAGCCATATATAAAATATTTATCACACGTACGGCCGCACGAGGCCTATGTTGTAACCACAGTGGTTGTAAGTACGCCTCCGCCAAACGCCGCCGCCGCCGACTGTGTCTGGGTCGGCGCAGCCCCCTTCTGGCAGCCCCGAGGCCAACAAGATCGGATCTGCTGCAAAACTGTGGCTCGGAGAAAGAAGCGAACAGATGCACATAAATTGACTGCGTGCAGCTAAAACGTGGACAAATCGACAACTTTATCGATGCATATTGCGCTATTTTGTAATTTAAAATTTAGCATGTTCCTTTCAACAAGCGTAGGCTAACACACTGATCCATTGAAGTGCAGCGCATAAAACCACGCCGGAGGTTTTATTGTAATATGCTTATCGCGAATAAACAAAGAGTTAAAATGCAGACTATGAGTAATAAATTTTTATTCCATGTCCGCGAAATGATCGAAATGATAATTAAACCTGTTCAAACGTCAAAATGTTTTTGGTTTACCTTGTTCTTTACCTCACGCGTGTGGCCTCAACTGAGGTCGATCCACGGGTGGCGCTCATGGGGATTAGCGGAGATCCATCCTATATATCATACTCAAGTAATCTCTTGCGTTACTTCCGTCGATGTTTTATTTGTTTTGTTTCTAGCCTAATGTTTTATTTGTATTTACTTGTTATGTTTTATGTGTAACAAGTGACAATTATACTTTTCATTAGGAGGGGCAACAAATGCAGTGTATCGTATATGTTTTCGTCAGAACACAGAACTATGCGCTCCCAATCCCATTCCCACAGGCCTACATCGCTGCCAGGGAGTGAACTGAAAGGTTATGCGGTCCTCCGCCGTAATCAACAGCAGGCTATTAACTGAATGCCGAATATCATTTCTTTGTAGGCTGTAACCTGGCTAGAAAATAAATTGGGTACAGTTTAAACGGCATGACAAGAAAATAGAAATAGTGATTTCATGCTTTGAGTTGTTTACAGATTCGGAATTTCGGATAATCGGATTCAGCATTGCCTATGCCCAGATGACAATCACCAATGCTGCAGTATCTGTTTAGTTCAAATGATTCGGCAGATGGCGCTGTACGTTAATTGACTTCCGACCTAGATTATAATATGTTGACAAAAATATACAAATATTAAGTTAGAATTGTAAGACGTAAATTATACGAGCGTTGACAACTACTTTTTGTGACAAGTTTTAGTGTGAGGGTGCTGTTAGTTCTATTGCGATTTGTGAAAGGCGTTGGTGAGAAGTGTTATTCGTTTTGACTTTAGAAACTGTGATACAGAAATAGTGTTGTAATATCGTTCATATTTTACGGACTGCCACAAAGTGTGTACGCCATAACGTAAAATAAAAATATTATTAACGATGTTTTGGAATTGCGTGTTTAATTGTATTTTCATTATTTTATAGCTGCCTCTATTGGCCTTCTGTAGGCTGCCCTTAGAAATAGAACGGTAGTCCCAAGGCCATTCTGCAGTTATTTTGTATTTACTTTCATTACTATACCAATTAAACTTCATACATTAGCTTACAGTCACTTACTGGCAAGACTGGGATGCAGAAGGTTGTTCACTTGTCAGAACTTTGGACCAATTGCTTTTTGACAACCTTTCATGTAACTGAAATTCGGATCGGTCTAATTACTGCATCGGGGACATCAGACCGCATCTGAGTGTCATATAGTACCTCATCGGACCACAGACGTGACCAAGACAGTCAGAAAAGACCAACTATTCTACTCAAAATATTGTAGCATTAGTACATTAATAAAGAACGGTCAATTTGTAATCGTGACTGACTAGTGACTACGTCTTTTTAAAATTTGACTTCATATACATACCGGTATTGTCTCAATACAGTAATAACGCAAGCATTAGGTCCGGTGAATGCAGGCGTAAATTTGAACACTGCCGCTGTCGACATTGACATCGTCGCTTCATAATGCACAACAATTTTACTTTTTAAAACCACCTTTAATAAGCATCTAATTTAGCTATGTTTAGTCGGATGTGGACCTGTCGTCTTTGTTTGTGTTGTTAGTACGATCACGTAGACATAGACGTAGACGTAGAATAATAGTCACAGGCATATGCTTTTATCACTTTTCGCATTAGTTTAGCAACTACAAAAGCACTAGTCGTACAAAATGGAACAAATTAACCTTATTTTTACTACTAATCAGAACAACTTTAAAACTTGTTCAGCTCTGGGGGGTCCGATGTGGTACTGAGAATGTCCGATGTAGTTAGATTTAGTCCGATGCAGTAAACTATGATACTCCGATGCGGTCCAATGTCCCCCGATGCGGTAATTAGACAGACTGCTGAAATTCTGTAACGAGCTGTTGATGATATTTGTCCAGTCACTGAATACCAGTTGTCAGGCACGAAAGACGGTAAGAGTGCACACAAGCTCCGCCACCCCAGATCTGTTGCTTATTCAGCAGAATTTGTCCTGCTGAATAAGCATCAGTTCTCAGGTGGCGGAGGCTCGGAGCTCATCTGCACTGTTACCAGAAAGACTAACGTATCGGTACTGCACGCTGTGCAACTTCTGCTGAATAAGCAACAACAGCTCTGGGGTGGCGTCTATATCCACTCACGTTTTCTGAGCCGTACCGATACGGTAGTCTTGCCATCAGGCGTATAACACCAGGTGTCGTAAAGTTATTTTGTCCACTAAATTGCAGGGCTGCCATGACCATGTTGCAAATGTGGGTGATTTGTATTAGAGCTGCGGCAGTTGACTATTTTGTCAGTCGACTAGTCGTTGACTTTGGTCAACTAGTCGACAAAATTTTTCTTTGCTCGAGTTAGTTACCTGGTCTGCACCATGTAGATGTTGTAGAACTGGCGGTATTGGTAGACCTATCATTTATAAGTATGGCGACACAACTAACAATGCAAATGTACTGATAAAACTGCTTGAAATAAAGATATTAAGTATATCTATATAAGTCCTACTGAAACGCACATTGTGTTAGCTGAGTTACTGTAGTGTTGGTAGTCCCCTACACAGTTACTATAGCAAGATTTTTTTCGCATTCAAGAAGACCCATTGCTTAATGATTTTCGGATGACAAGCTTTCTGCATACTGCTTTTGCCAGCCAACAAAAATGTGCTTAGACGGAGCTGATGTATCTGATATGCCAAGATAGGCAACTTCACAGCTACCACCTTCCATGCACTAAATCGTGTTTCATTGGAACGCCACCACTGGCCCGCCATGCAAGCGTATCAGCGTTGTGTAAGTGCTGATTCTCCGTTGCAAATGTCATAAGCTGCCGTCACATAGAAAATGTTCTGAGAATGTATCTCCTGCTGATGGCACTGTTCCGGTATTAAAAAAGTAACGAATATCAGTGTGCTAATGACTACTAATGAATTCACTCGTGCTAAATGCATGAAATTTGCTAAAGACACATTAAAGTTTAAGTTGGTTTTAGCCCTCGAGTAGTCGACTAATTGTTATTACAGGGTCACCTCTTTTCTGGAATTTTTGGAAATCACTACTTAGGTGAAAAGTCGGGAAAAAGGCCGAAATTTGGGGAAAGGTCGGGGAATTTCTGTAGTCAGTGAAATTTGATTGTGGCAGCTGAACAAAATGCTGGTAAGTGGTAACCAACTGTGGTGTGGTAGAATTACAGCCACAACTGTGCATGAACTGTGTTGTGGATGGACATGATGGACAGACAGACACTACATTTACAACTAGAGATAATTAAGAAGCTAAAAATGCAATACTGATATGTCTAACTCGTTAGCCTTGTAGTGTTTATTAGCAGAATTTTTGAAAAACAAGGGCCAGGTGTTGCAAGAATAGTAGTATCGTATAGTTTCCAATATGAAGTGTGAGAGAGGGCCATGGAGACATTTTGCTTGCGACATGTTTTTTTTTATTTGGGCTATGGTGCTGCATTGGTGCTTTCAATAAATTACGTCCCATTTTTTTTTACAGTGTGAGTGTGTATTTTGTGTTTTAGGATCGCAGTGATGTGAGAACGAGGACAGAAGCTGTTGACCGACGCCATTTTCTCCACGTATACGATGATGATCAGTGACCGTTGGGTCACACTGTTGCAGTACTTAATGCTGTCAGCTACACCCGCCGAATATTACCTGCAAATATGAATCCCGGAAGCCGCGATACGCCGACAGACGAGAATCTCGGCACGCCCAGTTTCTCGGCCACCAGTCTGCCGGGCATCAACCTGGATCATTTGCCATTTCTGTTTAATTCGCAGTCACTCCTCTTTCCGCATTTCATGCATCCGAGCACCGGCTCGCTGTTTCCGCCGGTACTTCCGCCGAACTTCCTGCATCCTCCGTTGCAGCCGCCGCTCGCCAGTCTTTTTCCGCTGCCGAATGCCGACTGCGAGGTGCCGAGCAGTGGGTGGTCGGCGCACAGTGGCGGCTCGCGCACCACCTCGAGTCTCGGTAGCTCTTCGAGCGACGGCGACATGGGTGCAAAAATCGACGGCCGAACGGTCCGATCGTCACGGTGTTCGCCGGACGTGAACCGCCAGCCGATGTCTCTGTCATCCGCTGCCGTTGTTGATGCCGATGCCGACATGCCTTTATCGCTGGTGACGCGGCGGGAGACTACGAGCCGTGGGAGCAGTGTGGCCGAATCGGGAGTCTGCACGGGGGACTCGGTCGCCCGTGCCGCATCAACAGAAACCAGCAGGACCCCTTCGTTGGACGGAGAAAACGGTTGTCATCTGGCTGGCAACGGAACTGGCAGCATTCATGAACAGACGGTGCCGACGGATCACACGCTGCCGTGGTCTACTGCAAAAGGGGCCGCTGAAGCGATGCTGTGTGCCGACGATGAAAAAGTGTTGACAAGTGATGATGTTCGGAGTTCGAGCGCTATAGCTTCGCGGTCGTCGGGAATAGTTCTTCCACCGCGAAAGCGACTGACTCGTAATGCGGAGGAACTCGGTTCATCCACAACCGGTCAGTCTGAAGTCTCATCGGAAGCAGCAGGCAGTCCGTCGTCTGCACCGAATTTCCGTTCCTGCTGGAAGAAATTTGCGGCCAAATCGAACATCAGTGGGCCATCACCACACCGGACGTATGGCAGCAAACCCCAGTATGATTGTCGTACGTATTTTCAGAAGTTGGCAGAACAGGCTCGAGCTGCCGCAGCTAGCAAAGCCTTTGTTCCCGGAAAGATCAGGGGACATTGCTATCGGAATGCCAACAAGACGAGCCCTCGGAGCTCTGATCAGAACACGGGCTCACCACGTGTCACCCGAAGCCAGTCAAAACCGAAAAAATCGCAGTCGCCGAAATCCAGTCCTGCAGAACCGCCTGCTCCGGTGCGTAAATCGACACGCAAGAAATCGATCAACACTCGCTTTGACGAGTATGACCGTACCATCGGAAAGAACAAAAAATCAAAAAGTCTGTCGCTTGATTCTGGCTCAGCTGCGTTGGAAATCGGGAAAGAAATGTTACAGGCCGCTGGAGATGACGACAAGAACTTGCAGCGTAAGAATCGTCGCCGTTGCAAACAGATGAAGGGCGAATCCTCCACGGATGCAGAATTGTTGTCCGGTGTGTGTGCCGACACTGAAGACAGCACGTCTCAGTCACAGTTTTCGTGTGACACTCTGCAGCCTGCGTTTGAATCAGACGGCACGCTGACCTCTGTAACAAATTCATCTGTACCTGCAGCAAGTGGCGAAGGCTCTGACTTGAATGCCAGAACACAAGACGCAGTCGAGCCAGAACCGTCTACTATCATCACAGTTCTTCCTCCGAAGTTTCGTCATTTTAAAATTAAAACTGCAGCGACTGTGCTTGAGAGCTCACAGCTTCAGACAGATGCAGATTGGTCCGTGACTACTTCAACTGAGTCCGGTACTGTGGACGTTCATTCTTCCATCAGAGCCGATGTCACTGACTCCACTACTCTAGTAACGCAGTCCGAGGTCGTCAGTTCAGCCAAACTCAGTTTGCCAACTTTGACTGAGAATGGTATATGCACGGAGTTGCCTGCATGTTCCGTGGCGGAAGAGCCGAAAGCCACCCCAAGCCATTCTGTCTCAGGCCGAAAGAGTCTGTTATATCGTTCCAGTGCGGCAGCCGAAGGTCAGCAAAGACAGGAAGCAAATGTGGCCACGATTGGCAGCGAGGCTGATCAGCCTGAATCGTTCGCCATCAAAGCTGTTGGTGAGGTTTCCACTGACCATATATCCACCACCGAGAAATGTGACAACAAGGATGCAACGTCTGAGGATACGATGAATTCGATGCTTTGTAAGGTCTCGGTAGAAGATAATGAACGATTGCTGGTCGGTGCAGAACCAAAACCTGCTGTGGTTGAGAGCAGCGAGAGAGGGCAAGATGGCAGCAGGAGGGAAATGGACACCACACAACCAGAAGAGGCAGTGACGAGTAAATCATCCGGCATCATTTCTTGCAAGTCTGCGGCGTCGTTGGACAGTCTGGATCGGCTGCAGAAAACGACTTCAGCATCAGCTGTCGTTTTTAGTGCAACATCCGATCGTCCGTGTACAGTTGTTAGTGAAGACTGTAATGCACAAGTGACTGAAGTAGACAGCAGTACTGTGAGTGTAAATAATGTGACTGATAGTGTAGGTGGTGGTCATAAAGTTCTGTCCGACAGTCTCAGCATTTGTAACAGCCATGGCTTGTTAGAGCTGAGCGAAGGGAGCAATGATGTCATTGTGAAAGGCCAGTCTGTCGAGTTGGAATCTTCTGATGTGGGTGACGTCATTGCCGCTGTGACGACTCAGCCACAGTCGGACCAAGAAGCCATCTCTACTGTTACAAGTGATTTGTCCTGCAGAACAAAACTAGTTGATGTTAGTAATGGCCCGATGGAAAAATCTGTTTCTAACAGTAGCGAGTCATTGAAACGTCTTCTGCCTGACGAGGCGGTTATAAGTGATGACGCAAAGAAACGCAGAATTGATTCTGTCGACCCCTGTGCCATCAGACCACCCACAGATTCAGCAGAATTTCCGGATACAAATTTTTCCGTGAATTCACTTTCGTCTTCCAGTGAACATAAGACTCAGTCTTGTAGTTTTACAAGTAAGAAGCCGGTGGCGGAAAAATTGTCAGCGTCTTTGCCCCAGAGTGTGCAAAACAGTTTGAAGCCTGACAAGTCAAAACGAAGTAGATCGAAAAGTACAAAAACGAGTTGTAAATTGAAACCTAATCGGACGCGTCGAACGGCAACAGATGCTGCAGAAACACCTGTTTCGGAAAATAATACCGATTCTACTGCTGAGACTCTTTGTGCAGAATCCAAACTACATACAAATGCAGAGAAACGTGACCCATTGCAACGCCAGAATTTGCGAGATGGTAGCGATTCTAAACCTGCTGTAAAGCAGAGTACCTCAAGAACAAACAAATGTGAAATCCCAGCTTCTGACACTACACCCCCGGTAAAATATGCAGTCGCTAATGCCATCGACAAAATGTGTGATAGAAGTACCGATGCGGCTGGGATGTCAAACAGCAGTGAGCAGAAGACCTTACGCATTTCTCTCGTTGCCCTGAGCGAGTCCGGCGCATCCACTTATTGTGCTAAAGACTCCATAGTGGAAAGTGCCGGAAATTCGAATAAAATGCCGAGCAGTTCTGCAGTGGTCATCGACGGCACCACAGCCGCGTCCGTGGTGAGTAGTTTAAAGAAGTGCCCGGACACTGCACTTGCGGATGCTGAACCGGTGCCATCTTCTGCCGGCTGTGTTATATCTCAGGAGTCCGTAGCACTTGAACACGACAGCTCCTCACTTCTGTCTCAGTGTAAGTCGTTGTCGGTTGTTCTCGAAAAGATGCAGCAAAACAGCGGCAGCCGCAGTGGCACGCCACCTTCCGACTCGGCGGCTAAGCCATCTGGCAGGCGGCGAAGGGGTGGACCTTCGCTGCACCGTGCGTCCGCTGCAGCAAGACCGGAAGTGTCGGACGAAGATTCGATATCGTCGCTTGTTGAGAAACCTGCTGTAGAGCCACAGACGTCTGTCCCATTTGACGATGAGTACAGGTTTCCAGACGATGGTGTGTCCGACAGTCATCCTCCACAGCGAGCTCTTCGCCGCGAGCGCAAGACACTGAGTCTGAAAGTGCGAAATTCTTTTCCGGTTCCAGATCGCGTTGACATGAGTCCTGCTGCAACCAGTGACAGTAGCTCTCGAGGTGCAGTAATTGCTGTTGATTCATCGTCGGTGACACCAAATGCCGGTGTTGCCAACAAGTCGGAGACAGGAAGTTCCCGGTCTCGACGCAGGAGGCAGAACCTGCCAGATGACGAAGACACAAGGTCTCTGTCACCATTTGCCCCGAGAGGTTCACCGGTCCCTGTTGTGGAGGCGTCGCTCGATGGTCACAAGCTAAAGCTGAGAATTACGAAGTGTGTAAATCGTTCGACGTTGGAATCGTCCACGGCCGATGCCAAAGCACCTCCGCCGTCCTCTGTCGAAGCTGCGGACAATAAGGTGAAGTTAATCGACGCCGAAATCCCCGCAGTTGATCACAGACCACCGTCTGCTGCGGAGATGCCTCCGAAACCGGTAAGCCGGAGACGACAGCTAAAGGTCGAGGGGATCCGGTCGCGTTTTTTGACTCTGCACAAGCCGCTGGGTATGGTGCCTTCCACCGATCACGTCAAGTGTCGGCTGGTCAAGGTCGGTCGGCGACAGTGGATGTCAGTTGGTGGCGAGGAACCCGATGACGACGAATCTCCGAATTTGGACGCCGAAACGCTCACAAAAGAAAGTCCGACGCCACCTTCGATCAACGAGATGGCTCAGCATCCGACCCGCGACCGACTGCTGCTCGTCACGACTGAAAAGAAAGAACAGCGCAGACGCGGTCGACCGCCGAAGCCGAAAACCGACTCTGTCGATACCGGCTCGTCTGCAGTGTCTGATAAACGGTCTAAAAAGAGGGTAAGAGCCGACGTTAGTCATCACGAGATTAGCTCGGCCAAGCCAGAACCGCTGCGCGAAGTTGTTTCGCGTCCGGTGAGGGTAGATCCAGTTCCGTGGCTCGATTCCGAAACAGACGCCTCCGACATTTTTCCGTATTGTGCCCTTGGCGACTCCTCGTCGCGGACTATTGCCACCGATATCGACGACTGCCGGTTATGCGTGTCGACGCCGGCCGACTTTACGTCGAATATTGACCTGCTAATTTCCAACGCACTTTCGGACTGCGGAATAGAGTTTGCACACGGCGCTGTGCGGATGCCCCGATCTATGTTTTTCGTTCCATCGGAACTGGAGCGGCTGATGGGGGCTATGGTTCTCGACGACTTGTGGCAACCGCCTCGTAGAAGCACGCCGTTGACGCCACTCACGCCAGTGACGCCCGAAACAAATAAACTGCCGTCTACCGGTATCAGTAGAAGTTTTTCGTACAGCAAAACTGTGTCGTCGCCAGTTTTTTCGCTGTGGAACGACCGCGAACTCGACGTGTTGTTAAGTCAGTCGTCGATGCGGCCGCGTAACTCCGTGCTGCCCCTAGATGCAAACGATAGCGCTGATAATGACTGCACGGTTGTTGGTTACGAGTGTCCCCCGGCGCCGTGTTATCCCGACCCCGTTGAACTGCCGCCCCTACTGGACCCCCAGTTTGTTGACGAGGATTATTTGTTGCCGTCGGACCCGCAGTTGTACAGCTGTGTCGATCTAGTCTGAGTCTGTCCGTTTTCCGTCGGTTTGTTTGCATCGATCGAATGAGTTACGGTGTATAATTTTTGCAATAGGTAGTTTTGTTTGCTGTACTGTGTTCGGTTCAACCTCAGCAGTGGTAGGATTCGGTTGCCAAGCTATGTGTGTGTGTGTGTGTGTATGTTAGCCTTTGTGTGTTCTGTTCTGGTCTCAAAAAACGGTGATTGCTGTCCTGAAACCAAATTGATATGGTAGGTCATTGTGCGAATAGAGTACTGTGCAAAACACTTGACAGTCTTTATTAAATGCGACAACAGAAAAATCAGACTTGCTGTCAGAAATCTTGAAATGATGTACATTCTGTCTTTGTACCCATCGCAGCCTGAAATGCCAAATAAGGTGCATTTTATGAATACAAAAAGTGGACCTGAATAATTTTGAAAGAACGTTCAGTTGACACCTTTAATTGTTCTAGACCAATTCCTTCTGATAGAAGCAGTATTTCATGACAAATTATCACAGCATAATTTTGGTGTAATTTTTTCAGCACCCTCTGCTACCTTGCTACTACTGTATATTATGTGCCAACGCACAGTTCATTTCTGTAAAACTGCATACATCAGGCAGTTCTGAAACTCATTGACACTGCTCAGTTCATTGTAAACCTTAGTAAATTATTGAATTTTGGATTCTGTTGGAGTCACTGTTAAAAGTTATAAAACTTTCAATTTATAATGTACAAAATTGTCTGGTTCTGGTATAATTTACAGGAGAAACGTATGGCCTGAACGTTGGTCACACTGAAGCTATAAATTTGCATTCAACAGTTGTCAAAGTGGGTGTTGTTCTTATATGTCATTTTTAGCATAAAGAAACAAAATAACTTTTGAGTTTTTTTCGTTCAAGTTTGTTACATGCTTTTGTGTAGGCCTGCTGCCGTGAAATTGATGTAGTTATTTGTTTTTACCTGTGGTCTTACTATCATAATAATTTTTGCACCGTGTGTGCGTGTGTGTATTTGTGTAAGTGCCACACATCACTGATATAGTAATAAAAGTAGCATTTTTGGTACAAATTCAATTTCACAAGAGTTTCTCAACTTAAACTGATCCTTATGTGAACAAAGGGACGATGAACTGTGCTATAGACACGTGTATCAGTTACTTGACTAATATGAATATTTAGGACTCGAGATTATGTGTAACTTGGTAGTACTGATATTATACACCAAGCCTTGAAGAAGTGATGCCATATTACTACGCATCTTTTTGGAATGATGTAGAGCAGATATCAACTATAAACTTTCCCGGTGTTTCTGTGCATTTAGTACTTTCAGTGTTTATCGTCTGTGAATGTAACAGAGATAAGCGACACAGAGATCTAGTATCTTTGTATCTTAAATCATTTTGTAATAATGGTGCCAGTTCATTGTTAATTGATGTTTGTGCGCACAGTCGCATGATGACTAGACTTTCCAACTCGCACCTGAAAACATTTGAGACCCTGTTTAAATAACGTTAGCCAGTGTTGCTCCGTTTCTGCTCCCTTCAGCTGCGGTCATGGTAAATTGATTGGGGTGTTTGTTTTTGTGGCACTTTCAGCACAGTAAAGCTGTAGGCGGTAGCTTGCTTTCTGTGGGCATTGGGAGTTTTACCAGTTTTTCAGTTTTATTTGTTATCCATAGCCCGTGCAGTTCTTTAGTTTGATAAAAAAATGTGACTACGTATGACGACACAACCAAAATGTGGGCGGCCTTGGCAAAAAAGTAGAGTTGGCTGGCGACCGAGAAATCCGTTGCATAACCATTTGCTGAGCCACGTGTTGTATTTTCAAGAGTTTTACTATCGTCAGCAGTCTATACGTTAGTCAGAAAAGGCGGTTTCCTTTTGTGTTCCTCACACTGGAGTAACTAGTCTGGTAATGTCTAGTTAGTAAACAGTAAATAGTGGAGAGTTTCGGAGATCGTGTAGCATCAGCAAGTTATGTGGTCAAAACCTGGTTTTTGTTGGCGTTCGTGATTGTATTGTCCCGTTCATATGCCGCTGCTGGTGCTAGATATTGCCAATTTTTCGAGTCTGAAATTCATGCTCTGCGGTGTTCAGAAATACAGAACTGTTGATGTGGGTTGCAGATGGGTTTTTTTTGTTACAGCAATTAGCCCAAATTCCACTTGTTGCGTCTCGACACGCCATCTATCCCATGTATTTTAGCACAGGAACAAGTCGTGACGTGCAGTGTTGCGCTTGCCGGACAGCACGGCGCGCGCGAGTCGTGACGCATCATGTGGAATTTGGGCTACGCAGTTCAGCTTTTTGGCTACTTTAATAACGACACAAAAAACCTTCCGTCCTTACATTAGTTTCGTTTGGTTTTAACAAATTGACTTATCATCACCGTTCTTCCTTGGATCTGTCGTCATTTTCTTTCAGCGAGATGTCTGAAAAAAGTCTACGTAATTGTTCCGACTGAGTAGTTTAACCCCCCACTGGACCGACACAAAACTAAACAACGCAGGAAAATACACGACGCAATATAACAGAAATGTTATTTTCGGGCAGTTTTGTTCTGCGGATCTTAACACTTCGCCCGTTAGGCTCAGCATTTGCTATACGTTGCAAGTGGCATTAGAAAACCAACCAGTTCTTTGTATGTTTGCACGGTGGATGACGATTCTTCGGTCCGTGCGTCTGCGTCTTCTACTCTTTGCTTACGTTGTTAAGCCGTTGCTGTTGCAGGATTAATCATTGACGTTGTGTAGAGGGTTGTTTTAGATTTGTACAGTTTTGAGTCGACCGAAATCGCTGGCTATGTGAATCCTTGTTGACAGTGACAGCGTCGCCCTCTTCATGCGTGCTCCGGTCTAGTAATATGCTCTGGGAATGTATAGATCGTCGTGTACAGCACCAGATACGGCACTTTTCTTGGTTATATCCTATCGAGTAATAACGATGACGATGGCTGAAGTGTACATAATGCGCCAATAATGATATCGTTATATGCACACTTGCCGTAAAAATCGCGGGCAACAAACAGTTTATTAATTATTGTTGTGCTTGTAAATACTTGTTAGGCTGATTAAGTTTTCGCGATCATTGCTGAATATCATGTCAGACTGTATTTATAATTCAATACAGAACACCTACACTGAATTGTTGTCGGTTTCGTGTAGAAGCTAATTTTTAATCTAATGCTTTAACATGGCGGCAGTTGCTACAGGGTAATCCAAAAATGTGAGTGCGTTGATTATGCCATGCACTACTAAAAATTTGGCGTAGAATATTTAAACAGCCATAACTAAGACTAAAATAATTCCAGAATTGTAGAACGAACTTTCATGTATAAATTAGGAAATTCACGTATAAAAATATCAGCACGTTTGTTGAGAAATTTTGTCCGATGGGGTAGTTTTTGAGCCACCTGGCATTTACCCACATTTAAGCTGGCTTAGTCTCTTGCAGTCAGTTGGATGATCACACATAATGTATCGTTGTAGTATAAGGCCTACACATGGCAAGTTAAACGGATGAATTACAATTGATGTTCGACGATTAAAAAGACTATGAAATATGATACGCTGTTATCAAGATTAGACAAGATACAACAGAACGAAAAGGTGTTTTCTGCTGTTAAGTCACTGAATATGTTATAAACGTCTGACGGGAAGTATTACACCTGCCAATGAAATACGCGCGACTCCATCAACAATGCTGCCACGTCAGTTTGTCAACTGTGGCGTAGACGGAAGAAAATACGACTTAGAAATAAGTGCCAAATAGTTAAGGAAAACCAAAAAAACATGCATATCTAGCTTTCAGATCGATCCATTCTGTTAAATCGGTAGAGCAGACATCAAACAAAATTTGTGAACAACTTCAGTCATCGAAAAACGGTCTCGTACGAACGAGAGGCCGATACGGCCCAAACACAACACATGGTTTCATATCACAAGCAGAGAGAGAGACACAGCACAGCAGTGGCGGAGGTTTGTTGGGTCTCAGCTTCGATCTTTAACTTTCATCGTCAGCAGGTTTGCTCTCCTCACCGCTGCCAGCATCGGGCTTCTTCGCCAATGCCTCTTGCATTGCCCTCGCAAATGCCAGCACGTCTGACAGCATGCACATGGATTATGTCAACACAGGGTGGCCCAAAAAAGTAAGCCACTACCAAATCATCCAAAAATTGTGTGGAATCGAATTAATACGATTAGATTTCTTCAGCAAATTAAAGAAATTATCAAGCACTATAACATTATCTGCCGGTATTTAATATTCTCTGCGTGGAAGGCTTTTTAACATCAATAACTATGTCCAACCTACAATGTAGCTATATATGGCACATACGGTACATGACTGATGTCGGCACTCCCTCTGGCAAGCTGTGAATTCAACTCCTAAACCATATATTAGATGGATATTAATGTAAAACTTTTCTATGATTTCTATGTCCTCCTTTTTCTGGTTTTCAATAACACTTTCGTCATAGCCATTGATTTTACCCACGCTGCAGC
>Ga0056115_1000727_pt1 | contig 14710 bp, 11 predicted proteins | sample WorMetOlspDAHAB1_FD_77007 | JGI IMG/M metagenome (GOLD analysis project Ga0056115, IMG submission 77007) | Marine gutless worms symbiont microbial communities from Max Planck institute for Marine Microbiology, Germany - Olavius sp. DAHAB.1 ...
GACGGACATCATTTGCCAGACGATCGTTCAGCACTGCTGCACCTCTGACTTGGAACTCACTGCCACCTTCCGTATTGAACTGCGACTCGCTCTCTACTTTCAAATCCAGACTTAAAACTCATCTGTTTTTTACCGCTTTCTGCTAACTATTCTACCTACCTGTTCCGCCATCGCCTCTGTAGCCGCCTAACGGCATTATAGCGCTATATAAATTTCGTATTATTATTATTATTAACTGAAGTCACAAATTATGACACAGAATATTTAATACAAACGTATAGTATTCTTGTGCTCGTTTGATACTCAGACTTGATGATGATTCTTGATAGTGGGCCACCATGTATATGGTGTCGATTCTCATGTCCGTCAAACGTTTGATCTCTTGGCAAGGTGATATTTATTGGAAAAAGCCGCGTAGGAGGCGGATGAGGGTCACACACAGAATTCCAGTACAGAACCAATGAAGCCTTTGTTTCTGTAACTGGCAGTCGCGTTATTATTGCAGTCTTAGCATTAAGGTTCTGTTGTGACATGCTTTCGAGCTGCATTGTGTTAGAAAAAGCAGTGGGGGATGATCAAACCGACTTGCCGATGTGTGAAGGCTCCGCTCAGGCTAGCAGTGAAGTTGCCAACGAACGAGTGGAAAGGTTGTTAACAGTCAGTCCGACGGGGAGGAATTCCCCCTTACAAATAGCACCCTGATCTCTAGTGTGATGATGGGTAAAGCCATTGCGAGCTGCGCATGTGTTGGGCCGTTCACTTCGCTTCAGCAACAACAAGACATATCTATATGATTATGCGATGAACGTTCAGAGATGATGGTTGGTTGCACTGGCGTACCCAGAGGAGGGGGGGGGGTTCAAACGCCAATTTAAAGTTATTTTTAAATTGCACCTTTGTACAAGAATCCTGCTCCTACTCGTTAAATCTTAAATTTCTACAGGAAACCGTTAAAAATCGTACACTGATTTCACATTTTGCTTCAGCTTCTGGGACACAAAGTCCCACAGGCCCCTACCGGGGCTTTTCCCCTGGATCCCACTGGGGACGGAAATCCCACAAACCTCCTGACTCAGCCCCATTTTAAAAATTTCTGGTTCTACCTCTGTGGACTCCCTCCGTTGTAAAATCCTGGGTACGCTATGTTTGGTTGTAATGTGTAGTAGACTGAGTGGTGTAAACAAAATAACGTCTTCTCTTCAACTTTTAATTCTTCTCGGTTTGCACGAGATGCAGTTTGCTGCAGCTCAATTCTCTTAACACTTGCACGAATTCTTGTAGCGACATTAATGGCTTTTATCACTTACTCACATAACAACTGACAGGGAATTAACGGCACTTTCAGCACAAAATTGGCTATATATAATATATCATGCCTTCAAACAGTATGTTGCTGTAAAAAATCGAATTAACGACAAGTTGAAAACGTTACGTGTTGGGAATGCGCAAAATGATACCACTAGAAAATAACTCTACAATCTTGTCTTTCTAGGAGAAAGATAAATCAATCAATCATAATTTTAAGTGAACAAATGCAAAAACATTGCAGTCAATGTTCATCAACATGGGGAGATATTACGTGCTGGGAAATGACAGTGAAAAAAGGTAAGTTTTAAGTTTTTGTTTAAATGTCGACAGTGTCACTGACGACGTCACTTCTGACGGAAGACTGTTCCAGGTTTTATGAAGTTTGATCAAATAACCTCAGTCAACAGATTGCTAATAGTTGAGTCAAGACTGGTGGCGAATGAATACATCGTTTATTCACATTTGCAGACAACGGTCGACAGCGGAATAACAAAAGAAGATTAAAATGAAAATAACACACATTAACGCGACAAAGCGAACACAGATGCAGAGCAGTGGTTTGAAATATCAACACAGCGATAATCTGTGAGAAGAAGAATCCAAATTTTAGCATGTGCGGCATCGTCATCATGAAAATCACACCGTTATGTCAAATTGAGCTTCAAACATTACGAAGAACAGAAAAATAGCTGCATACAGTATATTACATGACATCAGCACAAACTACACAGAGCATGCCTTGAAAAAACTGCAGCTCAACAGTTATCATTTCCGTACAATTATTGGAATGTGACATAACTTGGTAGTAATAAGTGAGTAACTGCAGAACTATAGGTACAAAAAGACAACTAAGTAATACAGATTGGTGCACCATGAACGTTTTCCCGATGCAATTATGAAACAAAACAAGAGTGCAAAGACGATGTTGCTAAACAGTTCTGTTTGCATAAACTGCACTGACAAAATGTCCCCAAGTTTCCACAGTTTATCGCAGAATATTGAGAATATATATGGTCCATGCAGTGACTAACATTATTTACGCCACGTTAACAATGTTTATGATGATGATGAACGAGTTATGCAACATTGATCGTGATGACAAGATTCAATCGTGATTTTCAGATGCCATTCAGAAATATCAGGCGAATTTTCCCCATCCTGCGCCTGGACAAATGACCACTTTTGGGTAAGGCATCTGCTAAACAAGTCAGCAAACAAGGTCAACTCAGCCTTCCATCCTTACAGGCTACAGGGTCAATAAATGAGTCGCAACCCTTGCATGGCAGAAGGCGCGGTGAGACTGAGAGGTGTGGCTTACCGCCCACGTCACGCCTCGCCACCGCTAGGCTAGAGTGTACACTCGTTGACAGCTCAACGCCAACGGAATAGAGATAAGTGCCATTCCGTCTGCGCTGTAAGCTGTGAGGCAGCCTGCTTGCCAATGGGAACTTTACCTTATGAGACAAAATCACAATTACCAATGACAAAAACTTTTTAAATACCAGCAGAAAACAGTCAACGGCAACTTGTCATTTAAACAGCTTCAGTTACAAACTGACAGTTAGTAATTAAAAGTTGTTGCACCGAACTTTCAGCAATGTTTGGTGAGAGCTGCTAACACAATGCATTGTGCATGTTCATAGTTTTGCTCCCTGCAAAATACACAAAACAGCTGCAGTTAACAACAAACAGCATTTGTTGAATGCACAACAACGTTTTTAGCATGTTTAACTGTTCTATCTTCATGGTGAATAAGCGTACTATATATACATGTACACCATGTCTCAAAAAAAACCGGACACGCCTACTATGTCTCATAACTCCAAAAATCGAAGACTATCAATGATATTTGACAAAAGTGATTGTCCATCCACGCTTGATACTTTGCCGTAAAAATTATTAATATGGCAGAGTACCAGCTGTAGCCATTGCCATGACAACGAAGCATATCACAACTCCGATGTGATCAAATAACGAAACGATGGGTTTGAGGATAGAGGAGATAATTTTGATTTAAAAAATGTAATTTGCTAAATGATATGGCACAGTTACACTAACAAATGAATTTCCTGCTAAAGGATGACAGAAAAGTACATTGAACGACTCTATTAAGCGTTTGAAACAAACTGGATCGATAACAAGAAAGTCGGGTACTGGCAGGCCAAGAACAGCCCAAACGACCGCCAATGTCGACGTTGTTGACGAACTAATGTTGTGCCAGGAGGATGCTCCACAAACTCACAGTACAGTACGACAGATTGCGAGAGAAACGCGTATTCATCCTCCTGTCTCAACACCAGTTCGTCAACAGCGTCGACGTTGGCGGTCATTTGCGCTGTTCTTGGCCTGCCACTACCAGACTTTCTTGTTATTGATCCAGTTTGTTTCAAACGCTTAATAAAGTCGTTCAACGTACTTTTCTGTCATCCTTTAGCAGGAAATTCATTGATTAGTCTAACGGCATCATAACATAGCAAATTACAATTTTTTAATAAAAATTATCTCCTTTATCCTCAAACTCGTCGTTTTGTCATTTGATCACATCGGAGTTGTCGTCCGCTTCGTTGTCATGGCAACGGCTGCAGCTGGTACTCTGTCATATTAATAATTTTTACGGCAAAGTGTCAAGCGTGGATGGACAATTACTTGTGTCAAATATTATTGATACTGTTCAATTTTAGGGGGAGTTATGAGACACGTCCGGTTTTTCTGAGACACGGGGTACAATACACTGTCAAAGTGCGTTAGTATCTACTGTATAAAACGAAAGTGTAGATACATGCGTTCTGTTGAACTCGGGGTCTGTCCAAGATTTCCAGGCATTAAAATCTTGACAACAGTAAAATTTCACTGATAGCTTCAACAATGACGTCCCTATAACTCCTCTTTACGTTAAAATCTGCAACTATAACCTGTGTTTTTTCATAATTTCGATTTGTGTGTGTTGTCAGTATTCACAAAATGCAAACGAATAGCAAGATCAAAAACAACACAGCTGAAAAAACAATGAGACCACAGACTTTGAGACGAGTTAGCTATCCAACCAGACAACAGACACAAACCTGCTCGATCTTTTTCTGTTTGATTCTGTCGAGCGCCTGCTGCAGCCTGCGCCCATACTCCCGATCAGCGTCGCTGAAATTGCGAACAGCCCGTTGCTGGATGAAGTCTTGAGCACCGCTCAAGTGCGAAGCAATGTTCTCCACCAGTTCGGTACGTTCCGACGGACTCAACACCTTCACAACAGACACACTGCCATCACGGATGCGCCATCACTTCTGTCTTTCCGGAGCTGTCTGAATACATGGCTTTTTGATCTGTAACACTGACTTTACCCGGCTGCACTTCGCTTCGTTTTTACCCACATTAACTACTAACTCTGTAAAGTGCCCCTATAATGTTATGCATGATAGTGTCACTCTAAGCTCTGCATTGTTAACAATAATAAAACAATAACAACAATGATTGACATGCGTGACAGCACAGTGGGTGGTACAAACCAGCACACACATACACTTCAACAGCAAACAAGATGTGCATCATGTCTCACCAGCGGCGTCCATCCTATGGCGGAACAAAGTGCAATGCTTCACAGAAATTTGACGGAATAAAATTTACCTTCACTGCTTAAACACACGATATTTGTCCAGTTGATTACTAGGAAAATCACTAAAATTATTGCCACCATATGTCACATTTTAAGGCTAAAATGCATCATTTTCGATTCCAGTTTGGGCTCTGCCCCAGACACCCTAAGGGGCCTTACTTCTAAGGGGAGTGGTTGAGAAGGGAATGGAAGGGAGGAAATGAGGGGATAAGGGGAAGGGAGGGGAAAAGGAAGGGGAAGGTTTGCTTCATTGACTTGTGGGGATGCATGCCCCTGTGGTTCACCAAAGAAAACAGCAAGGGATGTATAATAATAATAATAACAATAATAATAATAATAATAGTAGTAGTAGTAGTAGTAGTACCGTGTCTTTGATTGTCTGTGTTGTTTTTTATAATAAACGGTGTATAATAATAATAATAATAATATAATAAAACTTGTACAGCACAGTAGTCACAGAGTCCCTATCGTGCTACAGCATTGTGGAAATCAGTATCAAGCAAACAAGAATATTGCAAGCTGTAAACATTAAGAGATAGTGACGAGTTTCCGAGATATTCCGCGAGGTTATTCCAAATGGCTGGACCAGAACAGCTGAAAGCACAACCTCTGTAGGTGCACAGTTTGATTTATACACCAAATCTTAGTTCAACGTGAGAACCTGAAAATCGTATTCAATGCCACAGATGAATTTGGTCGGGAGGAATCTTGCAATCAACAAACACTGAGTGTTGCAGCCGATTTTAATCTCAGACAAGTAGAATGGTCGCGTGAACAAAATGGACGCGACATAAAAGTGAGTTCATTTTGAAACCAACGACATAAAGTGCAGTTCCAGCAGCATTACATGTACATGCTACATCATGCAAAGAGCATCAAAACACTTGAACAGCTGCTAAACCTTGCGCCAGAAATTTCCGACTTGTGTGAAGTTGTCATCATCGGCCGAGTTGTAGCGAGTGACATCACCACTCGCGCTGAACGTCGACTCCAGTTTCGTCGTCTGCACTTCTGGTCCGGAGAAACTGTTCGGATAATAGTTTGGCGCATCACCTAACAAACAGACAATACAACCGTGTGCGTTTCACTCAATGCATAAACACCACTGTTAAATCATGCAAACGGAAAACGAAAAAAGCTAACGGTGAAAAAAGTGAAATTGCAAGGAATTCATGCAACATTTACATGTGCCCAAAATCACGGACGAAAATAAATAAAAGAAATGGTATCATATACCAGCAACCACAGGCTGGATTAGTATACAAACCACATGTATACAAAGTATGTCAGGTTTAAAACAAAAATCTAAGAAGACACTCACAAAAACAAAGCAACTATTCCACATAACAAAATGTAGGCATAATCATAATGGCTTAATCAGTATGGGACACAAGAATTTTGAAATTTAACAGGCCTACCTTTCAATACCCATTAACATAATATACTGGAGACGGTACAGCCAGAGTTGTGGCAGCAGATGCAAAGTATTGCCCACGAACTAAAATAAACTGAACAAAGACTGCTTACAGCATACATGTGAACACCTCATCCTTGTGTCAACACACGTATCATCAGTGGTTATGGGTTCAGCTATCTCAGATTAATGAAACAATTTCAGCACTTTGCAAAGTTGCCCTACAGCTTTTATGCACTTCACGATTTTTCTATGCACTTTGTTATTTGTTTGCTCATAAAGTATTTTTTGTACGATTGTAATAGTAATAATAATAATAATAATAATAATAATAATGGACCTCCTCGGTCCACTGCTCCTCAGCTTGCAATAGCAAAGCAACACAGTGCCGACCTTCGTGGGAGGCAAACGAGACCTACACCTTGGACGTGCGCATGCGTGGAGGGGAAGGGGATGCTGATGCAGGTACAAAATATTTGGAAGATGTTCATGAATATGTTCAGAATATAAACCATATTTTGCGAATTTCTCATTTTTCATCTCGACTAAGACACCACGTCACCATATAAACAGGTCATACTCACAGAGTACCCATAGTAAACACATTCATCAAAACTGAATAATGCCAAACATTTTTTTACTAAAACTATTTTTAACAATTTTCTTTTTTTATTAATTGCCTCGCACATCCAACGGCTGCTGAACTGGGACTGCCATCACCCAACAGTGAACAGCATAGACACGAAACAGTGGAAGGACTGACTGACTGACTGACTGACCGTGGTTGCCATCAATACAGCCGGGGCCATCGCGCTGATAGTTGTTGACTCGTGTATTGAACGGACAATTGACGGGAATCTGGTGATAGTTGGGTCCAAGTCGGTGGCGATGAGTGTCTGAATACGAGAAAAGCCGACCCTGACAATACAGCACAACAGACCATGCAACACACTGCAGTAACCAGATCTTTTTTGACTCGAGATCCATGTACAGAAATTGTTAAACGCTGGACTTGTGTCACCAATGTCTATGTCAATTTATGTACCACATTATCGCATAGTGACTCTAATGCGCTCAAGTACTGCTGAAACAGATGAGTCTTCAGTAAGCGACCGAAGCTGACGATGCAGAGCGAGTTCCAGATCATCGGTTCAACCACGGCAAACGCCACTGTGCTACCAAGTACGGCTCTGGCAAGTTCACTCACTCGCGTCTGCCCCTGTCAACAATTTGGTGATGTGGTCATTTGCAGCTGCGAATGTAGAGCTGTATCACATTTGGTAAACAGAACGATAAAGACCCGGAAACTAACTGATTAAAGTAACAATATTTGACACATTTTAAAGCTAAAACATGACTTGAAGACAGCATGGAACATCTACACACTGATGCAGCTAAGCATAAATGAGCCAGACACGCGCCCTGGTGGCAAGCACACGAACTACTTCCCAGTTGACAGCACATATGAAAGTAGCCATGCATTAATTTCAAGATTTGAACCTGTAGCCGATGTGCAGTAAGCCATTACAATAACCTAACATCATCACTAACAAGTTTGTAAAACGACCTTCTCACTTTTACTTACATTAGAGGCCCAAATTCACAATTTTAGGCCCAAATTCCACGTGGTTTGACATGACATTAAAAGACTTGTTGTGTCGTGATGAGATGTAACATATCGATCTTGTTCCAACATGATGGATGAAGCAACTATGGTGATCACATGTACTAGTTTAGTATTTTGTGCTCTGAACATAATCGCACAGCATATGACAACAGTGAAACATTATTTCACAAAGTCTTCGACACGTTTGATGTCTTTCGACATGACAAGACTTGTTGTGTGCAACAAATCTTCCTGTGCCAAAATGCATTAGCTAGATTGTGTGCCGTGTTATGTTGTGTCATGTCAAGCCAAGTGGAATTTGGTCTTTATTGCTGCTTCACAGATGGCACCTCTGTCAACATATGCAATATTTGAACCAGTTTAATCAACCTGCAGCATCTTATCTGGACTTGGCTCAATGCCTGGCACCATATGAGCGGGACAGAAAGCCGACTGCTCAACTTCGGCAAAGTAGTTCTGTGGATTGCGGTTCAAAACGATACGTCCGACGTTGATCAGAGGAAACTCGCTGTGAGGCCAGATCTGCAAAACATTACAGAGACGCACAAACTGAATCACTCCATTCAGATTAAACTGTCCACACAATTGAAATGGAACTGAAACGACACAGTTTCAAAACTGTTGTTATAGCCAGTCTGTGTCCGCTGTTTGCACACAAAGCGATAAACAGTGAACAGCGACTGTGACTGTCTAAAACAGCTGAAACTGTTTGGTTTCAGCTTTATTTTGAATGTGTGGAGAGTTTAGCTACAAAACAAGAAAGAGCTGAGAAGTGGGTTTAAAAGGTTATTTATTACGTAAATGGTGTATGCAAATGGCAACCAGTAAGCCAGCATCACAAAGGAATTCTGGGTTCTGATGAAGCTGCAATTCACATGGTGAGGAGATGCAATGCCGTATCAGTTTCATTCTCAAGCCTCCGAAATGCCTATGATCCAACTGGACAGGATGGGACTGGGGCGTGTAGGATCGTAGTACCAATAGTGTGTCCACATATTTTGTTGTGGACCAGACACCACAACTGCACGGCCACTGCGTCATGTGACAAACAATGGAGTCCGACTCTAAATGCAGCATGTGTATGCGGCAACATCCAGACAATGTCACACATCGTCGACTCCTGCCCGCTGACCAAACTTGACGTCTACATGTTGCAGATAACTAACTGTCAATTGGCTGACATGCGTCATATAGCACCAATATAATGCATGACAAAACAAACACTACTGCCACCAAAAACACAGTGTCAATGATCCAAAAATAACAATAATTGCCACAGTAATAAGCAAGCAAATGTAACTAATGTTGTCGAGAACAACATACTGGCCAAAGCCATGTACTGACCTAATATGCATTCCATATTCTATATTTGTTCTTTTAAATATATTTAATTAGAAACGATGTATTGCACATGAAAATATAATAACAATCGGTGATACTATGGCAATATTAAATTACGGCGGCCATCTTGGACGCCATCTTGAATTTCAGAGTTACAGTAGCATGTTGGAACGGTTGTCCACCCAGAAGTTTTTGCTAAAGGTCTAAGGAATCCAACCATATATAACAACCTTCTATAGCAAACCATGTCTGTTTTGACAAAAATATGGCAGTTTGCCCCCTGGGTATTGTATAGTTGTTCTTTTAAACAGATTTAATTATATTTTCATATTAGGTCAAATGCAGTAAAGAAAGTCAGTGGCTAAGTTTTGGCATTTACTAAGCATTTTTATTGGTTCAGGCTTTAAGGTCAAACCCATTATTACTAGGTTACAGCAACTCTAGGCTCCATCACACATCATGATCTGTTCTGCTGATCAAGCACCTTGGTGAGGTCAAACGGATTCCAACAAAATCGCTCCGCTTCAGCGAATGTCATCACTTGAATGTAGAACGTCCACGACGGAAAGTTTTCCGCAGCAATTGAGTCAAACAAGTCCTTAGTCGCATGGTCCGGATCGGATCCAGCGAGACGAATTGAGTCAGACTGTGTTAGGTTCTTAATGCCTTGGTTTGTCTGGTCACATAACAACATCAGCACAGTGCGGTGACACTTGAAATGCATAAAAAAACCATTTTGAATAGTATTCTGTGAAGTAAAACTGCTTTCAAAATTCCTTCTTCCCCCAACATCCAACATTCTAAAACTCCCCCACTGTACACCGCAGCATTTTTACTGTCCAGTGTCAGGTTGACCAGTAGCCCTTACATCATAAGACCACATATTTAACTAACAGATTCAGAAACAACACGAGTTTCCATGGAAAATATCTAATGGGCTTCAGAATGGCATGGAGCACATAAACATCGCTTGTTGCCAAAAGGACCAAAAAAAGAAAAACGTTACAAAAACGAACGTTAAATTGTTATAAGCGTCCTGATGCTCATTACAAATGCTTACAGTGTTACAATAGCACAATCATCACTAAGCACTGTCCATCATGGGACATGACGCCAGTAAGTTTAAAAAAGTTGGGAACCACCTTGACATGAAACTTGCAGTACACAGCCTGTCCGGCTGCATTGACCATTTTGAACGTGTGGCTTCCATATCCATTCATGTGACGATAGTTGAGCGGCGTTCCTCGGCCACTGAACAAAAACGAAACTTGGTGTGTCGATTCCGGACGAAGACTCAAAAAGTCCCAGAACATATCGGGATCCTGTCACACCAACCAGCAAACCCACAACAGTCAACTGTACCTCTATTTTTCACAATCGCCCCCACCTGCAAATGATGAAACCTGGCTTACTCAGAGAGGGAGTTAACGGGGTTCAAACCCCCCCCCCACTGAATCAGCGGAACATTTTTTTGTATTGTGTGTTTGCATAAAACTATTGTCCAAGCTTTGCTCCTACTCAATAAATACTAAATTTTCTACATGAAATGTTAAAAATTACAAACTAATTTTACATTGTGCTTCAGCTTTGTCCCAGGCTCCCTACCGTGGCTTTGCCCCTGCACCAAGCCAAGCCAGGGGACCAAACTGTCAACTATCGGTAGCTGAGCCTTTCTAGTCATCGCTGTCCACCAAGATCTGGAATGCACTTCTGGACAATGTCATTTTAGCATCATCCCATCAACTCATTATAGCATCAACTGCGAAGACCTTTCTGTTCCACCGATCTTTCTGTTGTCAGCAATTCAATGAACGTATTACTCAGGCGACTATAAAAAGTCAATAATTTGATTTGATTGATCGATTGATTTTACTGATTAGCCATCCTCCAGAATTAATCTTCAGGTATTTTGAAACAATCAGTCTACAAGGCAAACAAGTCTGCAACCCACGTTCACACCATGCCCGTTATGCTTGAAAACTGAACATCGCCGCAAAGCAGCATCGTTAAAATTTACAGTCAGTTAATTTCTTTAGTCACAATTAATAACTTATAACATTAATGCAACAACTCTATGGAATACCATTCAATAGTAAACAGTCTGTTAGCCATAGCCTCGTGTATTTTTATCACAGAGAAATAGTGACGATCTTGAGTGGGCTGAGGAATCAAATCTCTGGCAACTGCAAACGTCACTAACATACTGAGAAGCAAAGTGTACACAGCACCTTGAGGTTCGTCTTTGGATTGCGCTTCTGCGTGTGAATGAAACTTGGAAACTACAACGCATACAACGCACACAACTTCAATGTGCCACTGAACGAAATCACAACTATACAAAACTAAAGATATGACACTTGAACCAAACAGTGCCATGAACTTTTCATAAGAAATGAATACACACACAAAATTACAAACTGCAGGAGTAACTGATTGGTTGATAGTGATTTAACAGCATTTCAGCACAGTGAGGCAACATTGTGTCTTAGAATTATAGTTAAAAGATAAATATCAGTGAGATCATTGAAAATGCAGCATTTTGGGAATATAAAACGTGTGAAAGTTTAGAGTTATTTTTGATTATTATTATTATTATTATTATTATTATTATTAAAGTTGTTTATTGCAGGAGCTACTGCAAGCCAGATGGCCAGGATTACAGAGTCAAATAAAAACCTAAGGTGTACTAAAATGAACGTTAAAATAATGTCTTGAGCGAGCGATTATAACAGCGTTTGTTGGTAGCATAACGGATATATGTTCAGGGAGAGAGTTCCAGATGGAGGGTCCGGCGACTGAGAACGCTCTCTCACGGAACTTCGTCCTTGTTCTTGGTACGATGTTGTTTGTGTGTCTGTTAAGCAGTCAGTTTATATGTGTGTGTGTTTGTGTTTTCTTGTCCGGTAGAAAATGATGCATCAAGTCAAACTGCAAATCAAACAAATGCAGATAAGATTTCAGATCATGTCACATCGGATAAAAATCATAAAACACTAACGAGTATTGTGTCACGAATGAAGAATATCGGCGTATTGTTTCCGACCAAATCCCAGTTGCCTTCCTCTGTGTAGAACTTGATGGCAAAGCCACGAGGATCTCGGGCAGAGTCAGCAGAGCCGCGCTCTCCACCTGAACCACATCAGCATATCAACATCAACAGCTCGAGAGAAAAAACATCCGTAATATCTCCAGTGGATTTTCTCCATCGGTAAATTGTAAGCAAGTAAATAGATGTTGATTTGTATAGCGCGATTCTGTGAAATTGTGACACCTCTAATGGGCTCATGTCTCCAATGTCTGGCAAAGAGATGCGTTTTCAAGTCCTGCCTAAAACGTGTGATGGATGGATCACACAACGAATCAGGCAGTGAGTTCCAAACCGTCAGACCAGCGACTGAGAAAGCCCGGGTGTCAATTGTGCTGCGATGAAACCGGGGAATATTCAGTTTGCAACAGCTGGCCGAACAGAGATGTTAGAGGCCGGAAACTTCGGAGACTGGCTCACAGCAGTTGGTGAGGTACCTTGGAGCTCGGTACTCAAGACACCGATGAACAGTCACAGCAACTGCCCAAAACTGCCAAGTTTAGCATCTTTGTCAGTTTAGGCTGGCGAGAGGGTAGCATTATTTTGGCAGGATCCAAAGTAGCTGCTAACACTCACAGATGATGATAGACACAGATGCTGTATCAAAACCAGAGCAATCTTGGCACAATCAAGCCAAATACCCAGGAAAAATTTCAATCTTCGTGAGTTCCACAAATCTTCACAGATAATCTGTAGGTCACTGTAATTTTCACATACTGACACACAAAACACGACCAAAATAACTCGATTATCTGCAATGATTTCTGCTCTGCTCATGGAGCTAAACTTCAAAAAAATATGAACAGCATTCTCCTTTTGTTAAAAGCCATAGACAAAATGTCAGCAATTGATGCCAACATCATTTCCATCCAGGTCCCTACATGTCATGAAATAAGTCCATAAAACAGCTTGCTCGAATGAAAAAAAGCAATATCTCACCAACTGTGGAAAATCTAACAAAGATTGGCGTCTTCTTTCCAATGTGTTCGAATATCTTCGCTTTGCAGTATTTTGTAATGTCGTGCGTCACTTCAAAGAAACCGTATGCACCTTCAAAAGCACAACATAGACACATAAGTTCACTATATGACCTTCTGCAATCTGCATTCAACATGACAATAAGAAACAATTCTCTGCAGAGGAATATAATGCATTCACAGCACAGTGAAACAAAGCCACGAATGCGTCATTATTTATTTATGAACTTGCATGCATGGTCCACCTCACATCGTCAGCAACTATCTCCGAGTGAAATCGAAAATCACAAAGAAAATTAAACATGCATCCAAACTTGCTGTTAATTAGTGAACAAGCGGTGCCTAGCTCACTACAGTGTAATAAGCAACAACTTGCACTTTGTCTAATATCAGCAGTAGTCAGGCTTATCCGACAAGTAATCTTTCTTTAATGTGCCAAAATTACTTACTGCATCATCATCATCATACACTTTAATGAAAGTTGTTACAGCAACTTAATATGTAAAATATGCATGCCTAAAAACAAATGTCCCATCATAATTACTGACTCATATATTTCCAACCCATTGCAATCAAATCCCACGGTGCATTCAGTTCAAGTGCCCTCTCCTACTTTACAATTTCAGGAAAACACTTAACCATGACCTCCAGCTATTTCAGTGAAAGGTAATTATTTACTTCATATCACAAAATAATTCAGTTAAATGTTAATAAATAAGAAGTTGGTTTATGCAGACGAATAAACGGGCCCATTCCAACTTTTGATTTTATCTTCTTGTATTTACTTTTAGTCCCTGGGATATTTGCTAATGACGAAGAAAAAACATAATGCATGCTATGCAAACAACTTATTCATACAGGAATTGTGCCATAAAGACTGAAGCATCAGTAACATATCTGCAGTCAGTCAAATATCAAACTGAATCCTTGTCATCACCAGATGATAGACGTTAAAACTGAAATAAACGAAATTGACTTTAAGCTGGGGCTCAGACCAGACCCCACAGGAAAAGCATATCCAAAGTTGTCCAAACCCACCCCCCCCCACTGGAATTGGAGAAGGTAATGGCATATTTAAAGAGAAAGTTGGAATGGCCCCTTTTTGTATGATGCAAAAATCAGTTGAACACTTGTGGGGCCGAGTTGCCTTTACCATATCTATGCGAACAACAGAAAATTTGGGTCAGTTGATTTAGAGAGAAATTATTAAAATTGTCAAAACCAGATGTCAGATTTAGGCTGTAGTTTCCCCTACAAAGACCAGATTGAAGAGTCATTGATTGTAATTATGTAAAAAAAACTACAGTTTATACACATGTTAATGGCGACAGACCTTCGCACATCGAAAACA
>Ga0056115_1000728_pt1 | contig 14708 bp, 9 predicted proteins | sample WorMetOlspDAHAB1_FD_77007 | JGI IMG/M metagenome (GOLD analysis project Ga0056115, IMG submission 77007) | Marine gutless worms symbiont microbial communities from Max Planck institute for Marine Microbiology, Germany - Olavius sp. DAHAB.1 ...
AGCATGGACATTATGGCGACGTGCTGCCAAAGTAATATCAACTTTTTGATTTTTGCCGTTTTAGTTGTGTGATGTAGGCCGTGTCGCCGTTAAAAACTGTTTTAAACTGTTAAGTTTTTTTAACATTTATTTAACTTTGTTGTCAACGCATAGCCAGCTGGACCCCGTAGTGGAACGAAGACGACGGACTCCGTCAGGCAAACGTGGCTAGTATCATTTTCGTAACAGTTTGTTCCAGTCTGTTAAGCTGTTATATTGTGGTTGGTGTAGCAGTGCGTTTTTTCAGTCCTCCGTATGGCTGCCAACATTAATTTTGCTATCCTTCCGCGTCCGTCCGCCTACTAATGCAAGTACATGGATGGGGAGCGCCGTGTGACTGAGTGTGCTGGTTGTGCGTATATGGGCGCTCGCGTGTGTGTGTGCGTGTGTGTGCGTGTTTGCACTGTACAGATACCAAGCCAGCTGTAGCTGTAGCTGGCATATCTGACATTCTCAGCTTCAAGGATAGTTTGTGTACGACAAGCGATGATGGTGAGCCGTTGCGCTTAGCTGCTTACCTGATAACATCAGTCGTGCATATAAACACCAAGCAGGGTTTCTTGCTCACCAATTTTTGGAGGAGCCAAAGACCCCAAGATTGACAAGCCAGGGGGTTGGGCTCTGGGGTGTAAATAAGTAAGTAACAGGATTTCTAAAGTGCAGTTAAATGGGAGGAATTCACAATGAGCTGTTGTTCCAAATAAAAATAAATAAATATAAACCAAATAAAAACGCCTTCAGTGACTGTCTGAAACGACTGTATGACAAGTCTTGCTGTCTGAGATCCGTCGGCAGATAGTTGCAGAGTGAGGTCCACTGAAGGCTCTGTATGGCTGTAAACTGGGTGGGGATGGGGTGAACAGCCGCTCCAATAGGGGGAGGGTGTAAATACATCCCTAACACCAAATTATAGGGTGGCAACTTATACTTGAAATTGAGTAAATCAGTAGCATGAGCAGATCCATCAGAATGTCATTGGTTGGCTCTGTTTGTGTGTCATGGGCCTGCCTTTTGTTTCAAGCTGTCTGGTCCATCAAAACGTCATATTCTGTGCTGCCAGGAAGGTTTCATGAGCGCTTCATGTAGAAAGTAAGTAGGTAGGTAGGTAAAAAAGATCGATTATGGTGTCCAACAGTGTTTCCTGTGCATTGCAATGTGACTGATTATTTATTATATATTTGACTTATCGCCAATATTGTCTGTGAATGCTGTTTCTTATCATAAGTAATCTTGTCTGTTGGTTGAATTTTCTTAAGTAAATGCAGAATAATTAATAATAAGAAGGTCCAATGAGAGTTTTAGGGTCACATAATAGTAGAGTTGTTCTTGGTACTGGTTTCCTGGGTTTTTTTGAAAGAACTAAGAACAAGTATTCCTGCATATGTATGTTACAGAACCAATGCAGCAGAACCGATTGGAATCGTTTGACATATTTGGCCAGCGATGGACTTCGCGAGAGAACCTACTCAGTGCAAGCTCGGAGCCGGATGATCCAAATCTGTTTGTGGCACTGTATGACTTTCAGTCCGGTGGTGAGAACCAACTCAGTCTTGCGAAAGGTATGTAGCATGTATAGCTGCTGAAAATAATGTCCGGCTCATAGTAGGTCTGGTGCTGAATAACTTTGTCAGTAGTAGTAATAATAATAGTAGTAACAAAGAAACGAAGTATTTTCTTCTCCAGTGCATATTGTCTAGTTGTTACTTGTTGTCTTCCAACTTTGAGATGAAAAACTCAGTGTTGCAGACGTCTTGTGTGTGTGTTTTTTCTTACACACTGTATCTAAAAAATTAAGTAATGTATCTTGTTTATTGTTACAACGCTGTAAAATTCTAAGAGTGTTGATGCTGTATGTGTGGTTATGGACTGATTCAATGCCTAATCTTTTCATAAAATTCATGTCGGCGCATGATATGGGACTTAAAGGTTAAACGGTTGCAGTGGTCTAGTGGTAGCATGCTTGCCTGCTGCACGAGAGGGCCCAGGTTCGAATCACACTGCGGACAGAAGTTTGTGTTTTCACGAAAATCACTGCGATACGTAGCTATGGGCACGGGCTGCACACTGACTGCAGTGCCTAGGTCGACTCAGCCTTCCACCCTCCGAGGGACGGTAAATGAGTATCAACCTTATGGTTGAGTAATAATACATGGCGATGGGCGAATGTTTGGCCTATAGCAGCCTACAGGCGGACTCAAAGGTCAAGTTTGCAGCTTAACCTACGGGTTGGCGGCCACTAGGCGCTGACCGACTTTGGCCCAGAGGAACCACAGTGAACTCTCACATATGGCTGGCACCGTAGATGACAGCACAGTAAATATAGTCGTAGTTATTATTATTATTATTATTGTTATTAAACGGGATTCTCTGTATGTCATTGCCATCACTTCTACCTTTATTCTGCGGTTGCAAACCTGTAGCATATGTAAGCTCGGCTTGCTATAGTGCTTACCATAACCATTTGTCATGCACGCCATGCTTGTCAGTAAGTAATGTAAAACATATAAAACATACAGAATGTAATATACTATGACAAAACCAAGACCGATGGCTATGGAGTGTGTAAATAATAATAGTAATAATACCAGTACAACATTTATAGTGCTATGATCTATGGCAAAGCCAATGCAAGAGTTTACTTGGGTCACTTGCATGAATGTGGGCCGGCGCCAGCTGCCAGTGTTTATTCTGTATGATTATATGAACTTGTGCATGTGTATCTGTTTAGTATTATGTTAGATTATTCTCGATGTCTGACTGCGTGTCTCAGGCGAACAGGTTGTCATTCTTGACTACAACAAGACGTGCGAATGGGCCAACGTTGAGAGCAAACGGACGAAGCTGATTGGCTGGGTTCCAAGCAACTACATCGCGCCGGTCAACAGTCTCGACAAGTTCAGCTGGTACCACGGTCAGGTGTCGCGCAGCGCTGCCGAGTACCTACTGAGTAGCGGAATTAATGGCAGCTTTTTGGTTCGAGAGAGTGAAAGCAGTCCGGGACAGAGGTCGGTGTCCGTGCGATTTGAGGGCCGAGTCTATCACTATCGCATCAGCGAAGATGCGTCGGGTCAGGTCGGTCGAGAAATCATCCATTTCGCTCATTAACAATTGAAGTTTTATCGGCCTGGCATAAAATCCGGCCCGGCCCAGTACCTAAAATCCAGCCAGGATTACGGTTAGGATTAGGGTTAGTGTTGGCATTAGGGTTAGTTATGGCTTACAAATGGCTGGGCCTATGCTGTGGGCCGGTCCAGATTTTAGGCACAACTGAATTTATTTCTCATTGTAGTTGAGATTTGCGGTGTTTCATGTTTGGATGTGTGTGCACAGTGTTTTATGCTGCAGTTGAATTCTGCAAATTGTACGGGATAGAAAAGTATCCTGGGCATTTTGATGCACCGCTCGGTGGCAAAGTGGTTAACACGTTGGAGTTGCAATTGGAGATCGTGGGTTCAATTCCCAGTCATTCCACTTTTGAGTGTGAACGCCATGTAAGTCGTCCACACACGAATCTCCTGTGGTGCCTGTGCAGTTACCTTGTCATTTCGGACACTACAATCGACCTTTTTTACTTTACTTTTTTATCTGCCTCTGTTACCGAGCAGTATAGTTTGGTACAAGCGTAAGCTGAGGTGAGTTAATGAGTTGTTGCTTAATGGCGTATCAGCACACTAATGTCATTTAGTGTCATTAGGTGCCATAGATTCGTTCTAGTACTTTAAAAAATAGATTATTAAAAAAGGAATAACTGCGATAAGATGCAGTTATAAAAATGGGTGGGAGGTAACCAGGCACACCATACAACACCCTGGCCCCTTGTCCGAAAACGCTGTAGGTGTCGCCTGTAGCTCAGTGATAACTGACTGACTGTACTTGTAGCTGTACATAACGGCGGAACACCAGTTCAACACACTGGCCGAACTGGTGCACTACCACTCGAAGCAGGCGGCAGGTCTCATCACCAACCTTCAGTACCCGGTTCCCAAGTGTGACAAGCCAACCGTCTTTGGTTTGAGCCCGGAGCCCGATGAGTGGGAAATTGAACGCACCGAGATTCAGATGAAACATCAGCTCGGTACAAGCACAACTGAGTTTTGATAATGTTACACGAGTATGCAGACCAAAGTTGGGTTTGTTTTGGTCATTTAATGGTCGACTGGGGTGAGCCAATATCATAAATGAATTCTAGGTTTTACTGGAGCATGGCACATCATTATGCTGGTGGCTCAGTAGTTAGGACATCAATCTTTGGCTTGTAGACTGTCCGTGACCAGTGCCTGATTTGTGGTTGATAGGTGACCACTTTTTGTGGGTTTTAACCCACAAAAAGTGGTCACCTAGGCTAACTCAGCTTCCATCCCTCCAGGGTCGGTTAATGAGTAGCCTAGTAATCCATGTAATTACTAGATTTTGTGGCAGAGACCATTAAACGACAGACTGGGGCTACCTATGGTTATATAGCTGCAGGCCAAAGTCCGTGAACGCGGGCTTGTCATGATTGAACAGTGGAAACCGATTAAACAGTGAGAGATCACTAGAACTGTGATGTTGAAGCAAGTTCAAGGTACCTGATAGGCTATTTAGCTTACTTTTTTGTGTTTAATTACTACACCAGATAACATCATCATACACACTGTTTCATTGTAGTTCAGCAATTTAACATTACAGTATGAATGTGCCGTGGCCATAATAAATGTTAAGAAAAATTCTGAGAGAGGAATACTTGTCATAGTGTAGGATCTTAACTGTTCAGACTGAATGCTCTGCATGGAAAACTGCTTGAAATGTAAGTCATTTTTTGGTGATAAAATTATGTATCAGAATGCACAGCAGTTAAATGTTTGTGGATGCACTATTAGTTTATTCGTTGATTCCTGTGTGCTGACCAAACTCTTTGGTGGTGGTCTACAATGTCTACACATTGCAGACAAAGCTGCTGTTGATTGGCTGATGTTTTTTGTGGTACATAGTAGCATACGAAACAGTACATTAACGGTGAATATTGTGTGCAGGAAGCGGCCAGTACGGCGATGTGTACGAAGGTGTTTGGCTTAGGCATAACACCACGGTGGCCGTGAAAACCCTTAAGGTGAGGTAGCATGTCTGAATTTCTAGTTTTGTAGGTTTATGCACCTGTTATGGCACATGTTTCTGTTGACAGACACTATTTACTGATTTTAAACAAAATTTGCGGGTTTTGTTGGATTCCTCTGAATTTACGACAACTCATTGAGGCTGTCATTTTTAAGTGACAACTTAAATCTTACTTTTCCACGTTGGATTTTTCCCGAAGCATTTTAATTACCCTTGCAATATGCTGTTGTACAGTATTTTTTTTTACTGTAGTTGGTATATACTGAATGCTTCATTTATTATTATTATATTATTAATTTTTTGTTGATCACTTCAGTTTGGAGCTCTGTCTGCTTCCCATGGTGATGTTAGCCCAGCTTTAGAGCACAGGGAGCTTTCTGTGTTTTTCTTAGTTTTTAACGTTGATGATTACGGTCTCATGTTTTTGACCTTTTTCTTTTTCCCCGATAATTTTACTGTGTTGTTTTCGTTGGCGCTGAATTGCAGGAAGATACGATGGATTTGAACGACTTTCTCGAGGAAGCAGCGATAATGAAGGAGATGAAGCATGCCAATCTGGTCCAGTTGCTTGGTATGCATTCTGCTATTTTGTCGTTACCCCATATCAAGACAGCACATCATTGTGCAGGGTTCGTGCGCTGGCCTTGAATTCGAGGAGCTGGCCTCGAAATGTTGTTGAATTGTAAAACACTCAAAAAGTCCTTGAATTGTTTTTGAGAATGAGAAGATAGCCTTGAGATGTTTGGAGTTTAGCTGGAGTCGAACTGACATCCGCTGGAAGCAGATTAAAAGTGGACGAAAACTGCTGAGATGTTTTCTGGTAATAGAAGAACCTTATCATGCGATACATTAATAGATTGTGGGTTAAGGGCCTTGAAAGAAAAAACTATATAATGCCTTGAATTGTGTTGAATAATAAGTAAGTAAGTAAGTAAGTAAGTAAATATTGATTTGTATAGCTGATTCTGTGAATCGGTTTTATTTCTAATGCACTCATGTCTCTAATGTCTGGCCAAGTGATGCGTTTTCAATTCCGACTAAAACGTTTAGATTCGACTGATGAAATTTTGTAACTACTACTGAAGTATAGTTGCACCTAAAATGCCAACTGATGAAATAAACTGTGACTGAACTTAAATTGTAATCAGCTGTGCAAATGAGGTTAGACTATACCAGTACACCATTTATAATGCCAAACAGTTGTGTCGTGCATTAAGTGGAGTGGTTTGGAACAGAGTTACAAGGAGGCATGAAAGTTTGAGAAAGGTTTGTTGAAATTTTGTCTCCCGAAAGAGTGACCAAACTGTGGTACAGTGTGAATGTGCCTTAATGTGCTAGCCGCTGGTGTCGTAGGCGTGTGCACCCGAGAGCCGCCATTCTACATCGTCACAGAGTTCATGAGTCACGGGAATCTGCTCGACTATTTACGAGAAGGCAGCTGTGATGAGCTCGGTCCCACCGTGCTGTTCTACATGGCCACACAGATCGCTTCCGGCATGGCATACCTCGAAGCCAAGTACTTCATTCACCGGTATTGGTCAAAAATACGTTTTTCAGCCGACCGGTTTCCTTATTTATATGCGATTCCGAATATGCTAATGTGCAACCATAGGTATCGTATTTAATATGTTTTGCTGCATTTAACTGTATGACCAGTGGGAAAAAATTAAATAATGTTGTTCTTATGTTCATTGTGTCAAAATCGCCCATCGTACGAATTTCAGGGATATTTGTATGTGCCATCAGAAGTTGCACTTCATGGGAGAATAACAGTGCACTGGCACTCATTTTGTTACTCGTTTACTGAAGGGGTATTGTGCGATGTCTACTTTTGTAGATTACTAAGATGACAACAACATCATCATTCTATACATTAAACGTTGGCACATAATACAAAAGAAGTAACATCGTGGCAAAAATTAACGACAAAAATTGTAGGCTCTGTAAACACAAACTCACTTTAATTGCTTACCTACATATGGTTCAGTATTTGCATTTTTGCGTACGCAGATAAATTAGGAAATCAGTTTCATGGGGAAAATGACAGTTTTTCTTCTGCCGAACAAATCTTATTGCTTCGTCAATACTGAGAGGAGCTATGAGAAGCGACGTGCGGTTGTCAAATGATTGTATGTTGCAGAGATTTGGCGGCTCGGAATTGTCTGGTCGGCAAACATCATCTGGTGAAAGTTGCCGACTTTGGTCTCGCTCGGCTGATGAAAGACGACACATACACAGCTCATGCCGGTGCCAAGTTTCCCATTAAGTGGACGGCTCCGGAAGGCCTAGCATTCAACCGATTTTCTACCAAGTCTGATGTTTGGGGTATGTCCGAGAGTTGCATTTAATGTCAGTATAACTATACCAAAAACTATGTTGTTTAATTATGCTGGAGTTTCTTAGTAGCATGTTTTATTGTAATGTGCAAAATGGCACTCTTTGATGTGTGTAGCATGAGAGGATAATGATTTATGAAAAATGTTGTGTAAACTATTGCAGGAAATATGCATATTACTGCTTGCTTTATCTGCCCTATGTGCAGGGTTTCCGCCTTTTCTGGAAAAACTGTAAAAAACCTGGGTAAGTCAGGGAATTCAAAGACGGTCAAGGTGGAGAAGCAAAAACTCGGAGAAAAGTTGTGTGATTTGTCTTGCCCCCCCCCCTTTCTGACAAGACAAATCAAGTCATTTTCCCATCAGTGATTATTGTGCTTGTTTTTTTATTTACAGTTTGGTTTCTTCTGCCCAAGTTTAGATGGAATTGTTGACGTTATTTCTGCAGCATTTGGTGTGCTGCTGTGGGAGCTGGCAACATACGGCATGTCGCCGTATCCGGGTGTCGATTTGACCGAAGTGTATCATTTGCTGGAGCGAGGATACAGGATGGAAAGTCCACCCGGGTGTCCGTCAAACGTCTACCAGCTCATGAAGCAGTGTATGTGACTTGCGCTTGTTGGAGTCTGTACTGGGTTGACGATCAGCTGTGACTATTTGTTTGTCGTTTTGTCACTGTTGTTTGGCTGATAGATTTGCATCTCACTGTCAACGTCGATGATTCTGAAGATGTATAGGCCTACTTGAAAATAGTCGACCAGTTTAACACTTGGGTCTGGAAAGTCATACTCACTCAAAACATAAGCTTATAGGCAACGTCTTTATGAATAGTCATTAAAGAGCAAAATCTTGACTTTAATTATCGTTAATTTTTTATGTGCATGCTCTGCAAAGATTGCTATTGAATTTTTTTTATTTTAAATTGATTTTAGTTTATTTTCTATATTATTTTACGCTTTACTTTCATAACGTATATTCTGTCTCGTGTCATCTGCTTTAATAAACGAGTGGGTGAATGAGCAATAGCATCACACCAGGCACGTCACAGACGAAGACGTTTAATCCCTTGTTGCATGCGAGTGATATGATGCTAGCAGTGGTGTTGCACGTTGATTAAAATTCAATTGCAATTAATTGTGCGACATCCATTGCAGTTGTGTGCAAAGCATTGCATTTCAGTGGTTAGCTTTCCCATTGGTTGCTATGCCAGTCTGTCCAACTCTGCGGCTTGACTTGCGGAGTTCATTGTTTCTGGTCATTGTGATTCTGCATATTGTTCTGCTGTAGGTTGGCAGTGGGAGCCGTCTGACCGACCGACGTTTCGCGAGATTCACATTGCACTTGATACCATGATTCACACGTCCAGCGTCGGTGAGGCCCAAGTCTTTACTTTGTTGCTGAGTTTATGTCGTGAAGTGCGAACGGTCACAATTCTGGAACCAGTACGAAAAGAGTCCAAAAGCTTGCAGTCGGCGACCATACTCAGGTGGGTTCTGGAGTTGGATGACCCATCCAACAATAAGGCACAGCAGCATAACCCCGGGAATTTTTTGGACGTATTTCAACTTGCCTCAGGTGCATTTAGTGCATGGATGTTCAGTTTGAAATTTCTCACATGCCAGAAATGACCGTCCCAAGTCAGTTTTTGATATTTTAAAGACTGAAAATGTGACTCGAATGCAGTTTCACAGCTTTGTGGTAGGGCTCTCAAGTGACTACGTTAATTGCATACATTGCTATGCAGTGGCTGTGTGTCCATGGTCCTACAGCTTCAGCTAGTGTCTGGCTGAGGACCGAAGAATCAGATTCGTGCCACCCCATGGTCCTATTGGCTGTTGAGGCAATGGTTGGCTATCATCTGGTCAGCAGTTTTTTGTGGTGATGTTGGTTTTGTCTGTCAGGGATGACTGATCAGTCGGCCACCACAAGCTGAGGTCTTTAGTTGGCCCAATGCTCAAGTCATTACTGCAAACTTGTGTATTCGTGTGTGTAAGTAGTGACACAAGGCCAAGATGTACGTTTGTGTTGTCAGCAGTCTTTGTCCAGTTTCTTTTAGTTAGCCAGCCACATTGCTCCTCCCATCCACTACACTGGCTTTTTTTCGTGGAATTGTTATGCTGCTGTTTTGTGCCTCTGAAGTTGAACGAAGAGTTACCTGTTTTGCATTTGTTGCAATAGATGTTGATCAAGAGTTTGAACCTCAGCATGTCAAAGTCTTATCACCTCCATCCGAAACTGCCGCCAGCTCTAATCTGTTGGCTACAGGTTAGTTTCAGTGCTGCACGTATTTACACTTATGATTAGTCGTTGTTTTGGAAATGATTTTCTAATAGCCAAATTTTTTATGGTAATCGTGAAAAAAATTTCTCCGCTGCTGTCCATTGCCTGTGTATTATTGGAAAGAGCATGACTTGAGCCACGTGTGAAAATATTTAGCTTATGACCGTGTGGTGCTCAGGATTATTGTTTGTGTTGAGAGGGAGATGAGCACCCGCCTACTGTCCCATTGACTATAGCCCAAATTCCACCTAACTCGTCATGTCTCGACACGACACGACTTGACGTATTCGACGTGTCGAGCCCGTGCACTTTGGCTGTGTCGAGCTTGTCGACCAGCACGGCTCGACACACTCGACACCACGAATTTGACTTGCTCGACACGTCGAGCTCGACTGGCTCAACACGGCGAACGCGACAGGCGCGACTCGCAACTTAGTTTGTTGAGTAATTTGTATAAAGTTATGATATGCAAGTTATTCACTAATTTATTGGAGTATACATTTATTTAATTTATTTTATTTGGCAGAATAAATAGGATTTGTTTATCTAATAGCATAAAAAATAGCATAAAAACGACTAAACTTGTACAGGCAAGCACTATCTTGTTTGTCGTCCGCGATGTTGGAACAGCACGGCTCGACACGCTCATCTCGACTCGCTCGACACGTCGAACGTGTCGAGACGTGACGTGACGAACCAAGTGGAATTTGGGCTTATACCTTCTTTTTACATTTACTTTCGCTGTGCATGTTTTCTTGCAGTGATGATAACGCCTCCGGTGCCAAAACGCCATATAGCATTCGACACTGACGCCACGCTGACCGAGGCAGCTCAGTTTCTGGCACAAAAAGCAAACCACAAGCGTGCACCGTTGCCGCCGAAACGGACCAGTTCGTTCAAGGACCAGGCCGTTCCAGTTCCACAGCCACGCTCCCTGTCGTCGCATCTGTCGCCGTCAGCTGACGACGCTGCTGCCGGCATCATGGCCACCAGCATGACCGACTCCATCGATCTGTCGACCGCTACCGGCGCCGACTCGCTCAGCGACCACCAGAACCGGTCGATCCAGAGCAGCAGTGACGACCTGCTGTCTTCGACCCCGGCCAGCCAGTCACGCAACGGAAGCCTGGAGCGGATCCTGGAACACGCGAGTTCGGGTCCAGCGGCCGACCTGCAGTCCGCCGGATGCAGTTCAGGAGAGCAGAAGACCCCAGATACGGACGCGTCGGATGCGTCGCTGCCGCTGCCGCCGCCGCCGCCGTCCCTTCTCGTCGATGTCAACAGCGGCTTGAACACACTGCCGCGGTTCACCCGTGTTACGAGCCATCACCAGCACGGCGGCGTCATTGCCGACCAGAACGTGCTGAACCAGCTGCGACAGAGTTTGAAGAAGACGGCGTCGCGCCCTCGCAGGTCGGCGGCCACTTCGTCCTGCGAAATCGTCGACGACAACTTCGACTCGGGCCATTCGTCGCCGAAAGCCGGTTTCTACACGGACCGGGCACCGCGTGCGGTCGTCAGCGGCTACAGCACGGTGCCGCGATCTGGCGCAACTGCGTCTACGTCGTTCCGTGACTCCATCGAACAGTCGACGGAGTCGTCGACTCGTGCCTGCGTGGATATGCCGTCCGATGCTGGTAAACTAGACAGTTCAGCACCAGTGTCTGATGTTCTGCATATGCCGACGCCCGAAGTACGCCGAAAGGTGGAAGAGTGGCAGGCCGGCGTGGAGCGAAGTCTGAGAGCTTCAGACGATCGCGGTTGGCACCTGAAGCTGAGTTCGTGGGCAAAACGTGCATCATGTCAGGAAACCGACATGTTGTCGATAGATCGTGGCGACTCGATGTTGCAAGATCGGCTTAGCTCCGATAGCAGTACGGTGCAGAGTGTGCCGAGAGACGAACAGGGTGGTGAGGAACATAATGTGAAACCGTCGGCCATGCTTCGAGTCTCCACTCCTAACACCACCAGTGCTCCGAACACCGATGCCTGCACTGCCGCTGGTGGCAAACCGGAGAAAACTCGGTGGAAGTTGTCAAAAGCAAAAGAGAACACAAACAGAAGCTCGAAACATCTGCCGGCGAACACAAAACCACTAGAAAGGCGTCATGTGTCTGATGACATTGTGCCAAAATCCGAAGTGCCGTCCAGTCGGAAAACGGACAATTCAGAAAATAGTCCGAAAACGGGCGTTGCCGGTTTTCGGGAAGGCGAATCGTCGAAGTTGGCAGCGAAGTCACAAAAAGTCAGTGCAGTTCAGAACCTGTTTTCGGGCTCCGACTCGCCGTTGCATGGTGTTCTGTCGTCGTCGGCCAAGAAATCGGACTCGATGCGGAAAAAAGAAACGCCGGCGACTTCTGCTGAAGCGTCTTCGGGCGTGAAAGTTAAGCCAGCGAAGCCGGAAACTTCGAAACCGAATCTGCCTCCTGGCGCGAAACCAGTCCTGCCAGCTTTTAAGCCACAGCTTCAGAGTCAGAGTCAGTCGTCACCGCAGTCCGCTGGTCAGTCATCACTTCATCATCGAGGTGGTGGACCTGCCGATAAGGAAACCGCTGGTGGCGATGATGCTGCCGACTGTACAAAGGAGAACGTGTTGAGCCTTGTTTCAAGTCTTTCAGGCCGTCTGTCGGAACTGTCTCAGAAGCCGGCGTCGTCAGCTCAACTGCAGCCTCTCGCCGACGACGTCCGCTCTTTCCACCGGGTCTGTTCCGGCTATGTAGAGTCGTTTCCTCCGCACGCCAAGTTTCAGTTCCGCGAGATCCTGGCAACTCTGGAACGAGTGGCCGAGGACTTGCGAGCTGGTGGTGGTCGCGACCACCATGACCGCCTGCTGGTGACTCTCCAGAACTCGCTGCACAGCATCGAGGAAGCAGCGCTGAAGAAGTGATCCGGCCGGGTTGTGGATACCGCAGTCATGGCATCACTGATGGGATCATTCCACGTCCGTTTTTACTTATTTCGACCTTTCTGTAAAAATTAATGGGAACGGGACGGTGACAACGGAAACTAGTACAAACGGTGCAATTACATTGTCTCGTGTGAACGTCTCCGAATGTGCAGGACATGCAAAAATTCGTTGAATCCTTTCTGTTGCCTGCCGTTTTGTATTTGGTTTGGGGATCGGACTTGGGGTTAGCTTTCATGTTTGGTTGGTTGGTGAGTGGTTATGCACCCGTATTTGTAGAGATATTCATTATCATTGAACAGAAGCCTGTACAACTTCCGTTTCTGACACGTAGTCATGTTGTTGGGTGTTACTGTTGCAGTTTGTTGTTACCTCAGCTGAATTTTACTCATTGATAGTTAAGTGTTCATTGCTAATGGTTTGTCCAAAAAAAATAATATGGTTTAAGTAAATGCTTGAGCTTTTAAATATCGTCTCAATTATTGTTTACTCGGTAGATGGTTTGAAGCTAAAACACGCTTCCACTGGTTTCTAATATTAAGCCAAGTGTCATTTATCGTGTTGTGGTTAAGCATCGGTAATTCTCAGAGGACTATGTGAGGCCTGAATTATTCACGTCCATTACTGTTTATGTTGTACATAGTTGGTGACCCGCAAAGTGTGTTGTTTTGGCATGTTTCGTTGGCATTCTTTGTGTCGTGCATTTTCGGCTGTGCACTTTCACCGCCCGTCTTCTGTCGGCCGAGACCTCTGCGTGTAGTCATCAGTTTCTGCAGCTAGTCACAGTGGAAATTTGTCGTTTCGCCGGATGCGTCTCATAATAATAATACTAACGAAAGTAATAATAACAACGCGCCAATTTGTTTGCGTTTTACATCACGTCGTTGCAGAATTGCACCACGAAAATTCCGGCTGCATTTTGTCTGTTGCCGCCGTGCTGTGCCAACTGTTTGAATGCAGTGCATGTAATGTATTGACTGTATTGTGATTGTGTAATACCAGAAAAGTGGCTGATAGAGGATGACCTGGTAACGGGGAAAGCGATAATACCGCGGTATACGGTAATTTCTGCGGGGATGGGGGAAAATTTCACGGTAATACCGTGGGGACGGTAATTAGTAAATACGATGCGGTAATACCGTGGTGACGGTAATGACGTTTTGCGGGAACGATAACGACATTCAGTGGAAAAATTGCGTTTCGTAACATTCAAAATATCTAAATGCATAAAAATAATATGCAAAGCCAAAATAAGTAATCGGGAATAGAGTACAGACAGGCGCGGATAGGAATAATATAGTGGGATGGGATGGGGTGGGGATGGGTACAAATATTTTACTGTGTCATCCTCTACCGTTAGACCTAAACAGAAATTCATCGATGTGAGCACTCTGTAACTGGTTGTGCACCTTTGTGTGGTTCTCAGTTTAGATATATGTTAGGACCAGTTTTGCAACTCTGGCGAAAAACGTGCCGTATCTGTGGTGAAAGAACGTGGTATAATCTACGGCACAGTTTGGGTATGAGTAAGAAGCTGTTCCTTGAGCCATCATTGTTCTTTTTACCTACGTCCGTTAAGTACACGTGGCGATGTTATCATTTATCGCAGCAATGATGCACCGCGCGGAATACCACGTATGAAAGGGCCGTGGCAAGCTGCGTATTATGCCGCATTGCTGCGCTGCCGTTGATCCTTATACTGTGGCGTTTGGCTGGGAAGATTGTACTCTCGTGATATCTTTCGTGTCGAAGGGTTTTCCCTACAAAGACCAGATTGAAGAGTTAGTTATTGTATTGGTTTATTGTATGTATTCCAAACACGTAACATCGTCAACTTTCTCCCCCCTCACCTCCATTTGACAACATCTAAAGTTATGGTGATTGTCTGTAGGTTAAGAGGGAATATTATCAGAACTGTTTTATATATTGCCACTGTGCTACCTCTTCAATGGGCACAGTTAACAAAAACAGTTCATACAGCCCGGTTGGGCCTTGAGTTTGTCTTTTTGTGTTTTTTTTAGGTTGCATGATTTGTCTTTATGTTGGTGTATGTTTTG
>Ga0056115_1000729_pt1 | contig 14703 bp, 12 predicted proteins | sample WorMetOlspDAHAB1_FD_77007 | JGI IMG/M metagenome (GOLD analysis project Ga0056115, IMG submission 77007) | Marine gutless worms symbiont microbial communities from Max Planck institute for Marine Microbiology, Germany - Olavius sp. DAHAB.1 ...
CAATTCAACTAAAAAAAACTCAAGACCCAAAACAGTAAAACCTCCAAAACCCATTGGTATGGCATATTTTAAAACTCCTCAAAACTCAATAAAATGTCTCCAAAATCCACTAAGATGGGATTTTTTAAAGCCCAGGTTTAGTCCAGGTTTAAAAAACGTTGGTATTTTCACATACTTTATAGGTCTGATTGCCACAAACAAATAAGCAATAATGTATTACTATTAGGTTGGAAATAGTAGTTGATGTTATTAATACATTATTATTATTATTATTATTATTAAGTTATTTATTGCCCGACCTATTGCAAGCCGGATCGGCCAGGCATTACAGAATAGTAAACCTAAATTAATTGTTGACAGTTTCGCATGTAATACGTATTTTCAGAAGTCCCAATAGGAAAATGTTTAAAGTGTAACGATGTTGATTCAGGTGTGTGTGTGTGTGTGTGTGTGTGCGTGCGTGCAGGTGCTAGAGCTTGTATGACATGACATTCACTTGTGATATGCAAATTTTGGTTTCTGTCGTTTACTTTTAACATCTGAATGGCACCAAAGAACTGTTTCGCATGCCACTGCCGTTGACAAGAAACCACTCACTGACTGTATCGTTTTTCTGTTTTGAGATGTCGTCATTTACTGCATCAACTTACACAGCAGCCGACTGCGCATTCTCGGCATTGTATCTGTAATATAGTTTTCCTGTAAATTAATAAACGTTTTCTGACAGTTGCAATTAACGTAGCAACTTCCGGCAAGTTGTTCAGGCATAGATACAATGATATGCATGTCGCTATAGTGTGTGCTAAAAGGCAGTGATGTCCTGCAGCTGGGAAGGTAAGCAGTGGTTAAAGTGCAATAGGACGCAGGGGATTTCCGTTGCGGCACCTACAGAAAATGACTCAACGAGTTCACAGACCTCAAAGTTTCTATGGACGCAGGAGAACGGTTGGGAGTACGCCATGGAGACGGAATCTGCGCTGACTATAGTGCCAGTTTATAACATCTGTTTGCATTTCAAACGCCAGTCAGACAGAGTGACAGAGCCAAATCCAAACTGGAGTACTGTGTGGCTAAGTGACTATACAAAAACGATTGACCATGAGGGCCCGTGTCTACAGCAGCGGGACGCACAACCAAAAACACGGGCCCAACCCCGAGTCTACGGTTCCTCACTTTAACCGCTTAAGCTAAGCGTACGTCGGCCGTTGTAATGTCTCTGTCAGCATGAGCATTGGGATAAAGATAAATATACAGGATGGCCCAAAAAAGTAAGCCACTATCATGAATCATCATTAAATCGTATTAAAACCCGCCTTCAAGGCTAGATTTTTCATTTGTAAAAGATCTTTCAGATGGAGATTTATGTAAAAAATATTTCCATATTTTCTCCTTTTCTGGTTTTCAAACATGATTTTATCAGATGCGTTGATTTGACCCTTATTGCAGCTTCAAACATAGCAAGTGATGACGTCACTAATTAGGTCACACAGAATAATTAACATAGACTTATCATATACTTGTGCTCATTTTGTAGTCGAAATTGGCGAAAATGAGTTAGGAGCAGAACTTGGGCGGTATTGCTTCAGCTTCTGGGGAAGTCCCCCAGACGCTTTTCTGTAGCTTTGCCCCTATACCCCACTGGGGTACTTTCGTCCTTAAGCCCCTGGCTTAGCTCCCTGTTAGAAAATTCCTGATCCGCTTCCTGTAAACCCCCTCCATTATGAAATCGTGGGTACGCCTATGATTGGCTCAGAAGTGCTCGACTTTCTGCGCGATTCTAATGTAATTATTCAAAACGTTTAACGTCTGTTACGCCAACGTATCAACAGTCGTGTGTAACATTGTAAAAAATGTTTTAAACAAAACACCAAAGCGTTTTACGTGAAACGTTCTACGGCGTGGTCCAAACAAGTAAGACACTACTATATGATCAAAAAATCGTATTAAAGCCTGCCAATGAGATTGTACAGGAAAATGTTAAAAATTGTACACTAATTTCACATTTTACTTCAGCTTCTGTGGGTCCCCACTCCCCAGACCCCCTGGCTCGGCCTTGTTTTACCAAATTTTTGACCCATACCCCCTTATGAATCCCTCCATTTTAATTCCTGGGTATGCATATATAAAAAAGCACACTTAATATGAGAGCAATGCTGTTCCGTTGGCTTCACGTTAATTCGCATCGGGGCATGGCCACGTACGGCCCACATCATACGGGCATGCACGGTTATGTCGCTGCACTAACGGCGCGAACGTTATGACTTCTTAAACGGTTTATTGCTAGCAACCAGTGTACGAAAAGCAAATACAATAGCAGCAGCCGAACTTACAGCGCACCGTGACGTATACATATGTCTGTCTGCTACGCTCGGTTGATCTTTTTCTCTGGTGAGCAACACTATAGGCCTACACATTGTCTGGTCGTGTTATGGCCAGCCATTAAAAGCCCTTGAATGGTTTACGTCAGACCAGTCACGCTCTGTATAGACGTGCGCTGTTAGTTCACACTGTGAGAGACTTAATCCGAGTTAGTTCAGCTGCAGGTGGACTTAATTTTCACGGTCTGCGTAAGCCTACTATTCGGTAACAAGTTGTTTGATAATAATTAGGCCTACACCATGTGGGACAAAAAGCGAAGGTATACAGAAAGAACGTTTCGATGTACGTCAAGAGTGCTATCATTACTCGAGAGAGTTTTAGGACCTTGCCTAGTTGTCTTGTCGATTTACTATCAGAGAGTCACTGCAGGGATGAATGTCAGAAAGAAAAAAAGTGATTACTGTCGGTACCGGTACCTGAACATTGATAACCTGTATAGGCCTAACATACCTCCGACAATTTAGGCCTGCATGTTTGCTAGGCGCTTATATTACGTCTTTATTTTAGATGAAATGTGCTAATAATAATTCCATTGTTTATGTGCAGGAATTTTTGTTTTGACGGGAGAGAGAGATACTAGATCCAAGTACAAAACTTAACGTAACGAAGTTGGAATTTGGAAATAATATTGAAATTATCAGACTCGATCAATGACAATGCGGCGGACAGGCGACGTTGTTACGGCGACGTCATTGTCCGTGACGTCATCACAGGGACGTGACGTCGCCAGGATAGGAGATCACGTGACAACATGGCCGGAAGTAGCATCGGGAAGCGACGACGTTGAGGGGACGCCACGCAGCGGCCAGTCGACGAACTACAGCAGCGGCGACCCAAATGACAGCAACGTTGCAGTAGTAATAGTGGTGTGCGTGTGTGTGATGTCGCTGGCAGCTCTAACCACCACTCTCGTCGTCATCTTAGTCAGGTCCAACTTTATTGTAATATATGCCTCTCTCGAAATGCTGCTACTGGGCTGTCCAGCAACTGCATATACAGGGTGGTCCAAAAAAGCGGATGCCCAGTTTTATTTTTTGGGATAACTTCGGTAATTCAGCACCGATTTTAACCATTCGTTCACTGTTACAAGCAAAAATTTATGGCGCGTAAACTTAAGTTCTTCCACCCACCACACCTTCATTGTGTGACCACATTACCTAGCGAAACAAACACCACTGCTAATATCGGTGTTAAGTGTTTTGTTTTATTGACTACACTTAGGCCTATCTCTCGATAGTACTAAAATGATGTGCGACTGTTCAAGCCAAGTTGCAATGTTTGATGTGTCCGCCGCCATTCTTGATAACAGCTTCAAGACGTCGACGCCATTCATTGATCAATGAAACGCTGTTAGAGTTTTTGCCACTCGGTGACTATCGTTCGCTTCAGTTCTTAAACCGCCTTGAATTGTCGTTGGTGGTAGATTCGTTGCTGAAGAGCACCCTATGTAGCGTAATCCACGGTATTAATATCAGGGCTATTTTGAAACCACATGTGATCGAGGTTCAATGAAGTTGATGAGCTCTTTTTTCAGATAGTCCATCGTGGTGTGCGCTGGCGCTCCGTTTTGCTGCAGTGTCCACCTGTATTACAGGTGGAAACTGCAGCAAAACGGAGCGCCAGCGCACACCACGATGTCCTGTAATGACGACATGTTGCTCTGATGTCAGGCAACAGACCCTTCTCGAGGACGATATTGCAGTAGTATGAGCTGTTAACTTTCGCTCCGGGATAGATGATGACCACCCTCGTCTTCCCCCATACGAGATACTCATACCGACAACATGACGTTGCGATTGAAGTGTGAACACTTAACACCGATATTAGCAGTAGTGTTTGTTTTGCTAGGTAATGTGGTTATACAATAAAGGTGTGGTGGGTGGAAGAACTTCGTGTTTACGCGCCATAAATTTCTGCTTGTAACAGTGAAAGAATTGTTAAAATCGGTGCTGAACTACGGAGGTTATCCCAAAAATAAAACTGGGTATCCGCTTTTTTGGACCACCCTGTAAATATGCATGCATTGTGGGCCTATTACGATGTATATATAGCTGTCTAAGGCACGCCACTAGAATATCACGCAGCAGTTCTAATGACGGGGATGGGGATGGAATAAGTTAAGCCAAAATTTTGAGGTTTCAGCCGGGAATGGCCAGTGATGCAACATTGTGCGTGTTTAACAGCCAGAGCTGTTGTCTAACCTGGCCTCTTCATCCCTAACTATATGCAGGCAAAAATCTTAAATGGTGGAGTGCTGTGAGAATACTTGTCATGTCCCCAGTAACTGTAAACGGTTAGGTTATATTGTGGAAGCGCCTTTTCTTTGTTGCAAAAGAAACTGCTAACACGTTGCGTCATCGAGATATTGAGATTAACGCGTACGCCGCCGGCCCCTCCCTCGAATATGAAGAGCGATGGTTTGTTGGAAAATTGACCAGTGTTGGGAATTACACTGAATTGCTGGAGAGACACAGTCAACGGTTGCGGGTCACAATTCACAACAGACCAGGGTCCAGACACCCGTGTACATACCCAAAAAACCCGGTGGGTTTTTTGGTAAACCCACCTAAAAAACCCACCCAAAAACCACCTAAAAACCCACCTCAAAATAAGTCAAGTTTTAATTTCTTGTTTCGCAGTAGCAAAACATTTTATACAATTTATTGTGGATGAAGCTACTGAACTTTTTAACTAATGAATTTGCACAGTTTTCAATATTCCAGACTGAACTCAGCTCCAGTTTATTGTCAAAATTTTAGCACGTTGCACATAGCAGTAATTTTCAGTCATGTCATTACAGTCATTCCAGCTAGACTAGTCTACCAGTCAGGTTCATCATTGTCATGATGGAGATAACGGTATGCTTTGACAAGATTCTCAGCTTGGTCAGGACCCAAGCGATCGCACTGCTTGGACCACACGTGTTCAAATGTGGAGAATATGCGTTCCAATGAAGCAGAGCTAGCTGGAGCAGAATGAAGTCCTCGCATCAGTCGACAAAATTCAGCTGGAATGCTTGTTGACTTCTCTGCCTTCGTTTACATGACTTGCCACCATTTGCTAGCACTGAAAGTCGTCTTGACTGCCTACTAATCACCTGAGTGGCCCAACAAGAAAAAGCAAGTAATTTTTAGCAGTAGGATCTAGTAATCACAATATAATGCATAAAAAGAAATTTACGATACAAGTGCAGAACTTTTCTTAGTCACCTCCCTCCACATTTATTCAATAATTAAAGTGAACAGCATTTAACAATCACAATTCAACTAAAAAAAACTCAAGACCCAAAACAGTAAAACCTCCAAAACCCATCGGCATGGCATATTTTAAAACTCCTCAAAACTCAATAAAATGTCTCCAAAATCCACTAAGATGGGATTTTTTAAAGCCCAGGTTTAGTCCAGGTTTAAAAAACGTTTTTTAAAGCCCAGTGTGTTGGGCTTTAAAAACCCGGGTTTAAAAAAAGCCCAGTGGGTTGGGCTTTAAAAAAAATCCGGGTTTTGAACAGCAACAGACAAGTAGTGAGGAGGATGCAGAATCCAGTGCATGCGGTTTAATCCCTTCAGACTATCATTACAGCTGATCCCGCTGCAGCTCCTACATTCTTTCGTAACTGCGGGATCTTTACGTGTATGCCTTGTAAGTGGCTAGTTACCACAATTTGTCTACTCTCTGCGTGTATTTATGAGTTTTTACTTGCAATGTTGGTATTTTCACATTAGGCCTATGCGCATTTCGCGTGTTGTTTTTATGCTTTGCTTTTTCCTGCTTTTTGGTTCAACGTTTCGTTCTCACAAATACGTCTGATACGTGTAGGCCTATCAATAATAGTTCAGTGAATCACTGAAAATGCGGCGCTCCTCGACAAGCATGTGAAACTGCATCATTTTGCAGGCGTCGACGTGCCACTCGTCAAGTGAAGAGGTCAGCTGCTGCATCCAGGTGCAGATGTCACGTGTCGTCTCAGTCGATCGAAACAGACTGCGAGATGGCTCAGTCGAGTGACGTCATCGTGTCGTCCTTCCTCAGTCGGTTCCATGAGTTTCTCTGTTCCGTTGACATGACATCCCAGGACAGCGTCGCTGCCGATGACCGCGGTCTCATCCGGCAGCAGAATCGCGCGTCTGTGCTGTCGGCGCATGAAGTCGCCCTCGGCGCAGTGCACATCGCCTCGTCAACTGCAGCGCTTGATACAACTAGGAGGTCGTCGTCTGATGACCTCCCAACTTCAGTCTCAAATCACAGCTCGGTACTTATATTGTTACAATATTTCGACCGTTGATGCAGTGATGAATCAGTTCAAGTAAAATTTCAGCTTCTGTCATATAGGGAAAATGTATAGGTTGTCCAGCTGTTTTACGCGTGAAGTTAGAGACTTATTGTCGCGGTTTGATCACGTAACGTGATACGTCGATTTTCGCCCTTCCCTTGAAATCATGCTGATTGTTAATGCGATATGACAGAAGTCATTGTTGCCATTATACTTTGACACCGGTTCGACATATGAGCCATATGCAATTTCTGACCTCAGCTCCAAATTGTAGAGGGAGGGGGGTCTGTCCTGGCCTTCCCGAGCCCCCGAAGACAACTCATATTTATCAACAAGGTCGAACCTTGTTTATAATTTTTTCTTCTTTCTCACAGTTACGGGCGATTTAATGTATTAATATAGTTTAACCCTAGGAATATAGTCGGCAGTCGAATCTATAGCCTAAACTCAGAGTTGGAGTCCTCGAGGACGTGGCTTTGGCCTCGAGGCCAGCCGATAGTGTCCTTGGCCTTGAGAGTTAAGTCCTTGACCTTGGTCTCGGATGCCAAGTCCTCGGCCTTGGCCTCTGGAATAATGTTTCCAGTCCTTGTTTTGGGCTTTGAACCCAAAAGCGTAAATATCCTTGCGATTTTGTCACCACGCTGACCCGTGGAAAGCTGTGCAGAATGAGTTGCAGTTCACCGTCCCGCATAGCCTCTTCGAGAGGATCGTCTGCACACCTGCTACGTCAGCACCAGTTAGTGTCCGACGTCAATCGCGTCGAACGTTTTAGACTCACTTTGAGATTTTTCGACGACGTTTCGACTGCATCGTGATTTACTTTTTCAATTCCGACTTAAAAATTTTAGACGACGCGTCGGAATTTTCAGTCTGTTATTTCTATGTTGTGTTTATTTTCTCTTAAAAGTTCATGTCAATTTTTCTTCAGTTTTCTATAAGGACTATAGGGCTGTATAGTTACATCACCGAGACATCGACACTTAGGCCTAGTCACTTACACTTTCTATCAGAAATATTCAACGGGCAACCAGAATTTCTGTGTGCGTTATTGCTGTAAGTATAAATCACACGAATTTTTGTTGAAATTTCGTCGAATTTCTTCATTTTTTTCGACGAAGACGCCTACGCCTTCACGTCGACGCGTCGTAATTTTTTTCCACGACGACGCAAGGGATTCGACTTCGACGACGAGTCGATGTTTTATTCCACGACGTCGGACCATAGCACCAGTGGAACGTCACGAACGTGTGTTCAGCCACAGTGGTCTCTTCATGAGACCACACAGAGCTAGAATGGCGGACAAGATGCTGTCGGACCTCGTATTCTTGAAGTGAAATAAGTACGTGTGACTGTGCTGAGACGAGTATAGTTATCACTGGCGGTGTAGCTGCATAAGTGTTAATGGAAACGGGCCTTACCTAGGCCTATATGAGAATAGGTAGATATGACCCACATCATTTCGTTTTAACTTTTAAGAAACCGATGAACTTTAGCCTCTGACTTCTGACAAAATAAAATGCGAAATAAAAGCTTTGTATTTGTTTGATTATGCCAATTCCAATTCTTCAGACTTGTAATTTTTACGGTAGCCCACATTAGCCTCGGGAATCAAGCCCTTGGCCTTGAATGACAAGTCCTTGGCCTCGGATGTCAAGTCCTTGGCCGTGCATGTTTTTGCCTCAACTCCAAGTCTGCTTAACTTAAGGATGCGTATGAAACTTTCGCTCCATTGTTTTATTGGTAAATATATTTGCTGTGGCTGGCACACACACTGTAACATTTAATTATCCTCAAGATAATCGACGAAACTATACTGTAACTACTTGAACCAATGTTGCTGTATCTGAGCGACTGATTATCGTTGCGCAGACGTCGGACAAGCGCGCGATGGCAAACGGACATCACGACGTGACGACATCTTCGAGCACTGTCAGTGATTCGACGTACAGCGACGCGACATCGACCACGAACTGTACAAAATCACCGACGACGGGCACCTGTCGTTGCTGTACGTGTTGTGCCGTCGAATGCAACAGCAAATCGCAATTGAGCAACACGACTCAAACAAAATGCGTTGACGCCACAAAACCAGTTCATCACAACTCTTCACATGCACGTCTTGTTGATCGACGTCTTCATCAACGACGATGACGTCCTTATTGTCACTAAACTGTAATTCCGCGCCATCCTAAATACAAGACGACTTCTGCAACAACATATGCTAAGAAATTAACAACAGAAAACAACGTGTTTATTGTCTGTTACTATCTAAAGTAACTGCACATCCTGCAGTGTTTACATCGAACGTTCAATGTGTCCGCCTTGCTGCTGGACGACGCACTCTTAAAATGCGTTGTTACGGAAGTCGTCTCGTTGTCAATTGTTGCTTTTAAGACATTTCACAAGGTAGTGTAAAGACACACTTGAAGTGCGGTGGGATCTTTAGTGACAGTATTATTACAAATGTTCTCCTGATTCTGACAGTGAACTGAGTTCGGAAATCGGTCAATATTGGATATAAAGTTAAGGCGTACAAAAATGTGCCATTTTTGGACCACCCTGTAATTCATTCCGCCGTCGTCAGTATACAAAAACGTAAGTTTTAAGTTTTAGCCTCAGGGCCTGGGACCGGAACTGTCAATTACAACGAAAACTTTCCACCACTTTGGGCCCCGAAATTTCTACAGAGTAAATTGCGGCTTCTGTGAACAAGATATCGAAGAAAAGAGGACAACAGAACCAAAATAAGGTCAATATTGCATGTATTTTTAAGAGGGCCCGCAGTCACTTTCCATGATCCGGCTCTGATGACAGCTTGCGTTATAGGTAAGCCTAGGCTATTATTGAAATGTAACTGTAAGAGCGTCGATGCGGTTTTTGTTAGACCTGTGGCGAGTCTTCGCATTTAATGAAGACAGCCGTAAAACGCGTGATTCGCAAGTTGTACGCACAGGTATGCACTCATCTTCGGCGGAAGCACCACGCAGCTTTCTAGGCGGCGCATTTTCAGTGCTAGATTGCATATTTTCGTGTTTATTGTTCAAGTTGTGTCGTCGATGCAGAATTCGAGTGCACACATCAAATACTATAGAAGCTCATCAACAGAACTCAGTCGCGGGAAGAAAGTCTGTGGCAGTTTTATTGCAATGTCGGCGGAAAGTAAACGAACTGAGAGAGAAAAAGCCAGCAGAAAACACGGGAGCAGATCAACTGTTTTGACAAGTGCGTGCGACGTACACACGAGGTGGCAAAAAAAGACTAAGGACTGTGGGACACACGCTACACAACACAAACGGCAAAAAACACAAGAGTACAACAATCCACTAACTACGGGAACATTCGACAGATGAATTTGATCAACCAATCACAGACAGACAGTTTGCCAACAGCATCAGCATCATGATTACTATGACATTACTGACACATGTACAAGATGTCCCAAAAATGCCTAATTTGGTGCATTTTTCCTCCAGACGCAGTGTCTTTGAAAGCCGGTTTCTCAGTTGTCAGATTAAACCTATTCTCAGGCCAGCATTTTGACTGCACCTGCCTTAAAGTACCAACGATCAGTGTGTTCATTACAGCCTGTCACAAAATCGACAATAATGCTACAATAAATACGATTTCATGTAAATACTAAAACAGACGGATTACAAGCATTTTAGGCTTTACGGGGCACAACAAAAAATTTCTAATCTGCATGAACTTCAAAGAACAAACGGCTGCAGTTATAATAAATATACAACAACAAATCACAAAACGAGCACAGCACTACAAAACGAAATTTAACAAAGGCCCATCACTATTCCAAATTAGCATGCAGGGGAGGGGATTGGCTGGATCAGCTTCAATACAGCAGTAGCAGCACAATGTATGTAGCCAGAAGCCAGCGAAAACTACAGCCGAGATCCTTCACTAGTAGCCACCTTCTAAGTTCTACATATATAAAACTACTAAAAGGTTCAGCACTAAAAGCACCAACTAAGTGTCAAAATGGACGCAATGCAACTGCAGATCTACAAATGGCTCAGTTGTGGCGCAGCTAGCATACACTGGTTGATATATTCTGCACTGCAGAAGTCAACAATTTGCGACAAAGTGCTTAATAAAAACATAAAAATGGGCCAAATAAGGCTAAAATCTCAAATCTAAAGTCCAAATAGCAGAAACATCGTGTATTGACGAAGGAACGATGACGACAGCATGTAATATGTGAGCCACATGTTGAACAGAAAAACGATGATGCAAACGCACAAATACAAGGTGTATTTGTACACCATGTATGTGAATATACGGTGTACAAAAGTAAATAACTACATGTGGTTACATACAAAAAGTAAAGGTGGCATTAGCACAAATACAAGTCCAATGTCATCTGATGCAGCACCTGGAAACGCCAGCTTACAAGCACAGCTTAGGTTGCAGAAATTTAATGGCCTCACAACTGAACACTAACTGAATGGGTTTTGCGTCCTGCCCAGTCAATACAAAAAACACTCTGACAGTGGACTTGAAGTAGATCAATACTGAAATGTGGGCACAGGCTGTCTACTAGCAACACCGAAACCACATTTTACAACGGTAACTAATAACAATGAAACGGCCAAGGTGACTAGAGTCAAGACGACGCAGCTCTTAACATCTAATAATTATCATAACTATGGTTCAGTTAATAACTGTTGCCACTTGACTACACTCAAAAATCATGAAGCTTACATCTGTCGGTTATTTTCAGATACTATGGCAACTGTATAGTGTAAAATCCAATCTCTTGACAGTTCACATCATTTCCGAATTAACACATAAAAATCTTCAGTCGAAACAAAAAAAAATGAAACAAAAACCCGAAGCGGTGAACAACAAACCTGTCAACTAACGACAGCAAACAACAGCGCAAATATTCACAAAATTAGTGTAAAAATTACGGCAGAAAAAGGCACAAAAAACGCGAGGCACAAACATGATTAATTCGTCACTGCTGGAACTCAGCAAGGCACTCACACACACGACACATCACACATAGTTGGAGCGGTCAAGTGGACAATTCGCCGACAAACCAACTTGCGGCCAGTCGGTCAGTCTACCTGTGGACTGGACAACCCTCGGACTGGACATTTCGGACTAGTCAAATCACCAAAATGTTTAGCAGAAAATTTTAGAATAAATAATCACTCTAAAGGCGATTTTTACAAAAAATAGACTATTTCTTGAGTTGCCCAGTCTGCAAGTGCAATCCATGAATTTAAAAGTGGGTGTGTCGGCAGATTGTCCAGTAAGTGTCAAGGAAGACCAGCCAATGGCTCTTAAGACTGTTTACAAGTCCACCTTTCTACTTGGCAGCCTACATCAATCAAGTCCAACAGCAGATTTTCAAAGCTCTGTAAATTAAATTGATAAAACCCACAATGCAGCCTATTAAGTCTTCATCCGTCGAAACATTCCCGACTTGCTGGCATCATTATTTGCCACCGACACAACCCGAAAAGTCCCGTCTTAATGAACACACTATCGACAACTATAAATGTGAATATGTATATAGTAGTAATAAATATCGTTAACAACGAGGTCGTTGACGCTGCATGACAAACCAACACAAGGTGCGAACAGCGTTGTCATGGTGACGGTCGCCACTGCAACTACTCATCCTTGGGCTTAGCGCTCGGACTGTTCTTAGTGCCGGCCGCTGCGGCAGCTGGACCTCCGTCCTCCGTCCTCTCGGTGACGCGCTTCAGAGCGTCCATCATTCCGCCCATGAAGATGGAGCAGAACAGGTTTTCGAACGGACTAAACATGTCTGCGTTGAACAGCATGCTCAGAAGTCGGACGACAATGAAGAAGGCAATGACCGCGAGGTGCACGAGTTCGGCGGGAAATTCGAGGAGTCCATCGTAGAGCAGCATGAACGCAACGGCAGCCACCACACACGCCTTCGTCAACCTGCAAAACGACAATCGACCAATGCCACCACAGCGTGCTACATCAAACTATATATATACACTGCGTCCCAAATAAGTCTCACTCACCAGTCATTTGCGTCTCTGATTTTGTCATTACTTACTGATCAACCCTCGTACTAAATGTTAAAAAGCAGCAACATTTAGCAGCAACACACTATACCCAAAGACGTATAAACGTTTTTTCAGCTACAGAGCTGTGAAAGTTTAAATAAAACTGGCCAGTATGCATACAAAGTGATAAGTAACATTCACGATTTGGTACACAAGCAAGAAAAGTTTCTGTTTTTGTGGACAACATGTATGCGGCATAGAAGAAGCAGAGAATATAAACGTACGGGTTTGGTTTGAGCAGTTCAACACCGGATGGTTGCCAGACTCCACACGCAAGACGTTGGAACACTCTCATGTGTTGGGCTCCGGAGCCTTCACATGCACATCAAGCACATACTCCACTACAGCAACAAGTTGTGAAGCATACAAGACACCAACATTTGCCTCGCTCAGTCACACTGGTAACTGCACATTTGAAGAAAAACCAATCTGCAGACTGCATTAAAAAACCACATTTAGATTACCCAAAATGTTTCAATTTTCTGTCACAATCAGAGTGAGTATTTCCACAAATTGACCAGTCTGCAAACTGTCCAGTCCTCAAGTTAACTGACTGCAAACTGGAATATCCATGAATCTAGAACTCTCTGTAGTACCACCAAACCAATTACTGCACGTGTCGACTAGTCTACGTTCAGTAGATTTGCCACGCGTTACACTCAGAACCACGACACGAGCACAGGACGAAATACACACACACACAGGCACACACCTTTCAGAATGCCGAAGACACCGACGACAATGTGGGAACCGGGAAAGTTCTTGAGGGCGAAGAGAATCCCATGGTGAACTTTGTTGGCACGCTGCACCTCTTTCAGTATCCCAATGACGAGACGAATTGGCATGAATTTGCACAGTTTGTAGACGAAATCAAACGGAGCATAGTTGATGCAGTACCTGAACAAACACAATAAACGATGTTTAAATCACGCTCCGAAATAAACTGAACTGCATCTGCCTAGTCACTTGCTCCCCTACAAATACTGAGCATTTTTTGGAGCAAAGACGTGCATAATTACAGCAAAATCCATGGAGACAATTTGTATGTCTGTTAAACAAACAAAGTAAAAACATTGGAAAACTGTCGTCCATTCAACAGCGGCCGCATCAACACCTGGCTGTTCCCGCTTTCATAATGTTACCGATGAACAACTGACATATGCCGTTAATGCTTGTTTAAACAATGTCAGCAACCCTACCCTTATAGCAAACAATGAACATTATTATTATTATTACAAATGAAAAGATTAAAGTGATGCTGTCGCGAAAACGCTGCGGGGGCACTTTACAAGATTATAACAAGGGAGAAATTAGTAAATGTCAGTCAAAACTGTGCACGAATAGAAATGTCTTCAGCTGGTGTCTGAATGGAACGAGGGAGAAAACAGTTCGAAGAGATGGTGGTAGACTGTTCTATGCACGCGGTGCAGCGACGGGGAAAGCACGATCACCTAGGGTAGATCTCTGCACCGGCGAAACGACAAGCGTTGTTGTTGTGGACGACCGTAGATGACGGCGGCTTTCCACGTCGGCTGTCAGACGTATGCCGGCGAGGTATGCCGGCGCTGATCCATAGCAACAACTAAACTGTCATACTGTATTGCTTTTTAAAAATGTGTCCACTCCTTGGTAGTACAGTCCCAAAAACTGAAAGCTTTTATAGTTACTATTATTGGTGTTGCTGATGCTATTTTGTTAAAAATTCTGAAGCTAGTAGTGTTTAAATTGCAAAATTATTTTTTTTCATACTGTTTAAACCATTACAATTAGGCCGACAATTAGTAATACAGCATCACTTTTTGGGACTGTAGGCTTAGATATCATTTTAATCCCATAGTTCATCATCATTATTATTGTTGTTGTTGTTCTTATTATTGGTTGTCTTTTCATATTCTGCACGGAATATTTTCCTGTTCTCTTCTGCATTCTTTAGTCCTTGCTAAATAAATCCTGTTAAGATTTGAAATGCATATATATATATATATA
>Ga0056115_1000731_pt1 | contig 14692 bp, 9 predicted proteins | sample WorMetOlspDAHAB1_FD_77007 | JGI IMG/M metagenome (GOLD analysis project Ga0056115, IMG submission 77007) | Marine gutless worms symbiont microbial communities from Max Planck institute for Marine Microbiology, Germany - Olavius sp. DAHAB.1 ...
GTACGATTTCAAGGGGTGGGGTGAAAATCAACGTATCATGTTACGCGATAAAACGTTGATTTTTGACCTCGACCCCCGCGTTGGAAAATGGTTCCCGAGCGCCTGGCAGAGGCGCACGCGCTTACACTTAAAATATAATTTAGTTAAAGGACCGATATAAGTGACAAAGTTCAAAATATTTGGGGAAATATAGCAGTACGCGTGAAAGTCTGAGAGTTCGGCAATAAGTTGCAGACTGAAGCTGGCTGAAGGCTTGGTGGGGTTGGCAGTTTAATGCACGCGGCACGTGGCTTCATCGCAGTTTAATACTAGGCTACGCTTATACAGTCAATCGTCAAACAGTCAGTAAAGATCGATCGATTGAACCGATGCGGATGACACACGCGGTTGAAAACCGAGGCCCGATTTTTGACGCAGATCGATTGATTGACTGATTGGAGTTTAACCGCACTTACAGCATAAATAGGCTATATAGTGCCTTTCAAAAAGTATGTTGCAGTTTAAATAGTTGACAATATTATGGGTCGTGAATACGTTATAATAAATAACTCTTCAATCTGGTCTTTGTAGGGGAAACCCTTCGACACGAAAGATATCACTAGAGTATAGTCTTCCCACGACGCGGAAAATTGGAAACGATGACTTCTGGAACGCGTGTCGTCCGACGGTCCGACGACCTCAGCCGATTTTCGAGACTCCGATCGGAACATTTTAAGTTCCGAGGTCGATTTTAGAAAAGCGCGCGTTCCAACTCAACCGTTGTAACTCGGGTTTCCCTTCTTACTATGGTCCGCTGCAACCTGCAACGATGACAAAACTTCGGCGGCGCTAAAGCATCAGCGTGAACGTGGTCGGCCGAGTTTGTTTTCGGCGCCGAAAAGTTTGCGACCGGAAAGAGAAGAAAACAACGATGACGAGGACGAGGTCGAAATCGGTTTTCAAGCGCGTGTGACATCGGCATAAGGCGCGCATAGACAGACAAATCATGAACACAGGACGTCGACGGCACAAAGTCAAACGACGGCACGAAACAACCATGAAGCTCGGTCGGTGAATAATCGACGCGTCAGTGAGTGTCAAACAAACTCCATCAAAGACGCAAACGGACAAACGAACAAACGGACAGACGCCAGGAATCGAATTCGATGCATTTTAGCCTTAAAATGTGAAATCTGGTGGCAATAATTTTAATGATTTTCAAGATAATCAACTAACAAAATTGCGCGTATTTATTGGTTAATCCCGGATTTTTATCTCGCCTTAAATTTCTATGAAGCATCGCAGTTCGTTCCGCCACAGGATGGACGCCCCTGACCGACACAATGGAAAACCAGACAAACACACAAATGAAGGGGTCGCTTTGTCTGTCCATTTGTCTGCCTGTGTCTTAGATGGAGTTTGACACTAATTCAACACCGCACAAGTGAACGCCCGGCCTGCGGTTACCTTCCCAGGCGCAGAGCGTCGCCGCCCTCCGCTCGGTGGCAGAAGCATTTGTGCGAAAGGGCAGTGTGACAATTACAACCTAAAGTAGTACAGACGGTGCAACAACACTGTCTCGTATGAATTTCTCTGGATAAGTAGGACATGTGACTATATTTAGTTGAATGTTCACTATTGCGTGCTGTTCAGTAATAGGTTTAGGGTTAGGATTGGGATTAGACTTAGTGTCTGGTTGGTTAGTGGTTATGCACACGTATTTTACTATTTTCGGTTGTCATTGTCACACTGCCATGCAAAAGTACGACACGTTTCACACGCCGTTACCACCAGACGAATTTTGTTTCTGCTGGCTGCTGGGGCTTACCGATTAGTCGACCATCACGAGCTGAGGCCTGCAGTGGGTCCAATGCTCAAACCCATGACCTCACAGACACACCGAAATGCGGTTTCAGAACACTCAGCTTACCGACATAAGTAATTATCACCAGAACAGCACATTGACGGGAACTGACATTTCACAACCATCGCAAGACAGAACCACATTAAAGCTCATGAAGTAACTTCTTATGTAAAGTGTCCTTCCACCCATCCCCCCACCGCAACAATGTGATAGTGTCACTCAACTTGTACCTAACAAAGTAATAACATTAATGACGACGACGACGAAAATGATGACAAATAATAATATTAATGGTAATATCAACAATAACAACATCCAACACACACACACACACTCAGCACCAATACATCAAAGTAAACCCCAATGGACCGATTTACTAATTCATTCATATATGCAAAATCACAGATATAGATGTTAAATATATCCTTCAATTTATGACACGAAAATTATTCCATGTGTAGTTTATTATTTCACAAAAGACTTTGAAAACTTGTAAATTAAACTTCTTTTTGCCACATTTACGTTTTAACATCAACTACAAGTAATGGACGAACAACAGCAACGACAACATTTAATATCAACAACATGGAATATTTTATCCAAAATTGAACGAAGGATTCACTTAACATCTATATTCGTGACTTATTTCTTCACGTATGAATAAATTTGGAAATCGGTCTTTTGACGAATAAGTTCACCGGCCGTCACTAGCCAGCAGGCACAGTTACTACAAAACCAGCGACTACAACATTCATATTCCACTGTAAATATGAACAGCATTCCAACGTCCGAAATTCTTTGCGTGGATGCGCCGTAACTTATCCAGCTGTACGGCGTTGGCCTCGGGTAAAATGTGGACCATGGTGGACGTTGCTGTAAATATGCAATTTATAGAAGGTTTGCAGTCATCAATGCCAAACAACAAACAAACCATAGCATAAACAGTAGAAGTGATAGTAATAACTTTTAAACTCCATCGGGAACATATCTACCAAGGGTTAAAACAATTATTATAATTGTCCAATTACGAGTCCAATCGTAAGTCACCAAAAGCGACAACAATCGCAGTTCCCACTTCCCGGATGGAACAAATTCCCTGAACTTTTTCCCGGAAAATTTTCAGCATTGAAACATTACAGGAAACGAACGAAACTTTTTTCACCCGAACTGCACCTGACATTCTGTGCATAAAACTAATCGCGTCAATATCTGTGATAAAAAGCAAATTTTCCACGACGAGCAAAAATCCCATTACGATTTTCTCTGGACGTTTTGTTTTAACAGTAGTAGTAGTAATAACTTTCTAAACTCCCTCGGGAACATATCTTCCGAGGGTTAAAAAATAATAATTGTAATTTTTGAGCCACCAGGGTTTCCCATCCCTTCGGGGTCAGTAAATGAGTAGTAATCCACATAATTACATGGATTACGGGGTGGAGACCATTAAACGACAGACCTGAGCCGAGTGTGGCTGTTTGGCTGCAAGATCAGTCCTGTGTGTGCGGGGCTTAGCCTACGGCCTATAGGCTGCATGCCCGCTCGGTCTGTGACGCAAAGCGCCGCTGCAGCTGCGGTTTGTGGCACTATACAAGTGACGGGCTTTAACGTTTAACCATTAATACATAACAGACAACTTATAAGGCGAGCGGTCGTCTACCGACGTTTAAACAAGCTTAGCTGCAGATGTCAAAAAACCAAAGCGGAAAAGACGCGCTTCTCGGTGATCGTCTTTGAATTTATTATCCCGGTTTGTCCTAAAACAATGGCAACCCTGAACGCTGCAGAAGGCCAGAGATCAGAGTCAGAGAAAACAACGCAAGAGCACACAGTCACAGAAACGTGCTCGACACAAACGACAGTCAACACATCACCACCGACAACCGGTGTACATCACCGTTAAGAATATGCGCATATAACTTGCAGCTGTAGTTGTCAATTTTTCACCTGGATCGGACCGTTTCCTGGATTTCTTTGCTCATCGGTTTTTATGTTTTAGTTCTATTTCTTTCTGTTTTAGTTATTCCGACGTGCGGCAGACTATGTTGGCCAGCTCTCTGGTCAACTTTTGGGCGCACGATAAAATGGTATTGACTGATTGGTTGATTGATTGGAGGGATGGGGTCAGAGTGGTGCGACCAATCACAACGCAGCGTTTCAATGAACGGAAAGAACACGCCCCAGTATAAGTATCATCAGTACCACAACTCTGCGGAGTAAGCAGCTTGCCGTGGCCGTTTTATTTTGGAGTCAACGCGCGTGGTGCAGTGCCGCGATAATTGAGAACATTGAAACGTAATTTAACGGACGTGGGTGGAAAAACAACAACGCCTAAACAAACAGTTTCTTAATCATACCCACACTATGCCACGTCCTTTTACCGTAGATATGTTCACGCATTTTTGCCCGAGTTACACAACTGGTCATTATATCTAAACCGTGGCGCAAGGAAACGGTGATAACAGTTAGTTAGAAAGTTCCCTAACGAACTGTTATCAATTGGGTTATAGCGACCTGCCCCCCAAAACCTTTCTTGCAGGGAGTCGGTCCTTTCATGTACATGGGGGGGATGAACCCCCAATCTCCCCTGACAAATACAGCTCACATGGCTGGAGGGTATACCATATACCCCAACATGCATGTGTGTGTGTGTAATATCACCAGAGAACAGAACGAAGGCGACCAGTAGTCTAACTTCTAGCCAAACAATGGCCGATCAAAATCCGCTATCGAAAATCTGAGATACATACCTGGGACTGGAGGACTGTTGCCCTTAGCAACGCTAACAAAGAAAACTTACCATGGGGGTGGTGCTGCAGTTTGCATGACTTGAAAGTTGATGAGACAAAATGGGAAGTTTTGTGCGATAGTCTGTTAGCGAACAATGCAGATTACAGTCAAGTTCTGCAAATTAAAAAACTTCAATTCATCCTTTTTGGGGTAAATGCAGCCGGACACGAATGTCAACAAAGGGGCCGAAGAAGCGGCACAGTGCCGACATATCATGAGTCGGGAAGCGGCACAGTGTCGAATTATCAGAGTGCTGAAATGTTGTCCGAGATTATAAATCTATAGAAACGAGTTGCACTACTGGTCGACTCCTTCTACTGTGATATCACAAACAATACTCAACAGCTATACACAAATACATATTGGCGACGCTGGCAACAGCAACACATGAGTGATTAAGAGGCCTGACAATGACATATGTACAATAATTATTCATCGAGTTCATACTTCACGCCACGATATGTACCGATATCAATACGAAAAATATCACCACAATGTGCCCGCCACTGCATGTCAGTGCGGCGTTTTCGGTATGATAGCTAATGATAAAATAGTAACATAAAAATATGACAGAATGAGGATCGAAAGCCACAAATTGGAGTCATCAGTGCAAATACCAACGAAATGTGCTCATTTCTTAAACGATTCAGAAATTGTACTTGCTTTTGTTTTAGCGAAACATGTTACCGGCTTCATTTGTTACTGCACAGAAGAAAAGGATATTTTTTGTAAAGAAATTGATTATCAGTGATAATACAGTTTTATGTATATGTAAATTATTAAACAATGACATCCAGAAAATATTTTCTGAATACAATGTTTTACCATACAAGAGTACTCCATGTAGTAATCCATGTAATTACATGGATTTCGGGGGTGGAGACCACTAACGGCAGACCATAGCTGCGTGTGGCTGTTTGGCTGTGTGTCGGCTTAGCCTACAGCCTGTAGGCTGCATGTCCGCCCTTCTCTGTAACGTACAGCGCCGCTGCAGCTGCAGTTGCCACTTGTGGCGCTATATGTGTTATGCCTTTTGTTTTACTCTTTTTCAGATTACACACCGTATGGTAAAGTTTCAAAAGTACCGGCACATAATTTTTTATTTGTAGATCACTATAATGACTGTATTGCTGTGTTCTGTTATATTTTGGATTAAATTATATTGTGCCGCATTTCGACATAGAAAACCTAGCGGTAATCACCGTGGCGTCATAATGATACCTGCACTGATATTTTCACCTAAAAACGTGACTACGGTGTGTCGATCCGCATCCGAAATTGTGTCGGATGGGGCGTTAAACTCCACTCACTTGCTCACGGAATGTCAAAGTATTCGGACAGCAGCGGAGGCAGATTTCCCTTGGTGATGGTCAGTCTGTAGAGGCAGTCGGTGTGCAGGCAGCTGATGGTGCGCAGATCGACGAGTTTCATCAGCAAGTTGGCAAGGAACCGACTGCTGTCGACGCGACGACGCTGCACGTACTCAATCAGAGTTTCCGTGTACACGTCTTGAACGCTCTCCACACTGTGTGAGTCAACCAGGCCTACGCGATCTGACGACGCACACATGATGGCAAGGTAAATATGTGCGCATTACCAATAACAAACCACACACTAAATCTTCTTAGTAGGCGAACTCAGCCTTCCATCCCTCCGGGGTCAGTAAATGAGCAGTGATACATGTAATTACGTGGACTTCAAGGGTGGCGACCATTAAACAGCTGTTAGCCGCAGGTCTGGGACTGTGGGTGTGGACCTATACGGTCTCTAGGCTGTACGCCCACTCTGCCTGTGACACGAATAACGTATAAGCGATTATTTCATTATGATACGCTATACAAATTCACTTGTATTTACTTACTTACTTACTTCATCCTAACCTTACAACTCTCCAGACAGAAAAATAATCACCGACTTTTCCCTGACTTTTCCAGACGAAATTGCAGGTAATACGAGGTACAAATGCACACTAATTAATCCAAATTCTCCATGCAACATCATGTATGAAAACTAAATTACAGTACGAATAATGTACAGGTAAGTTATTTTGCTAAATTACAGTACGAATAATGTACAGGTAAGTTATTTTGCTGAGCTGCCACAATCAAAGTTCCCTGACTACACAAATTCCCTGACCTATCCCCCGACTTTGGGCCTTTTCTCTAACTATTCCCAGACTTTAGCCAAATTCCCTGACATTTTCCAGGTTTCCAGAAATTCAAGAAAAGTGGTAACCCCAACTATACTACTAAACATTGTACCACAGCCCATACTCGACGATACCACACACGACAACTTAGACATGAATAGGTGAAAGTGGACTTGGCCTGGACACAGAGCTGCCAGATTTGGCGACGTATCATCAACCGGGATACTTTTTCAACAGCAGCTGGAAACAAAATTGTGCTCTGGCGACTAGAGAGGAAGATACGTGGCTACCTCTAGAATGACTTACTGCCACCTTAGAACACTGGGCGATATACATTTGGGCTACGACGTCGAAAAAATCTGGCCACTGGGCTTGTGCACACTCTAATGAGGTGCGACAACAGCACTGCCACGCAAGCGCTCCAGTGCATGCCACATGGCCACAGAGGAAAAGAAAGACCAAAGAACTACACCTGGAAGAGATAGATCTGGAGGTGGAGATGTGGACAGCAGGACACAAGTAGAGCACTGGAAAAAGATGGAGATGGCAGCATTGAACAGAGCTGGAGAAGCGTGGTCTGTGGCCTTCATTCAACCCAAGGCTTAAGTCAAGTTTTTGCACCTTAAGCCAGTGCCAGCATTCACAACAGGTAACAGGACCTACAGTTACCCGGAACTCTCCGTTTCTTCTTCAGCGGTGGCTGAGATCATCACAGCAGTACACCGTGTGCCTACTCACGGAGGGACAGCCAGGCTGAGTGGGCCTGAGCAATATGAATACAAAGGTCACCAATCACGGTACTAACCGGGCTCCATGTAGCTTAACTTTGTTGATGTCAGCAAACCAGCAACGAAATAACATGAAGCTATTGGTTGGTCTACAGCCATACCACAGTGGCAGTTCTTGTTTGATCACCAAAGCTATCAACATTGGGCCAGGTCAGTAATTACATGGGTGACCAAACAACGCACTACAATCAGTAGCAATTATAGTAATAATCAACAGCAATGCTCCTTAGTTCTTGAGCAAGTTGGGAAGCTGGCGACTGGTGGAGACGACCGGGGACTTTTGAGCATCTTCGTTATTGTTCCAACAGATTTCCATTGTGGTGCAGCGTTTAATTCGGTTTTGCCGCATGATGGTTTTATCGACAACAACTGGGTAAAGTACGGTGCACTGCCAAACAATTTGTACTGCTGTTGTCAATTTTTGACCCACCAGGGGTTTTTCGTGGTAAAACATTTATAACAACAATAATAATAATAACCTCAGGTAATGAGAAGGAAGGAGTTCGGTGCTTGTGCAACGCTACAGCGCTGTCTTGTTACATGACACTATGCTAGCCCCTGACTGCACAGACTGATGATCTGTACCCAATTTTGTATCATCTTAATTTTTAAACCCCCTCGGGAACATATCTACCAAAGGTAAAAAAAATTTATAACAACAACACAATAATAATAAATGCTCACCGGAGAAGATGCAGATCGAGATGAGCAGAGCGTACTCTGCATTGTCGACACCGAGCGATGCCATCGCACGTGAAAATTCAAACATCGCATCGACAAACTCGAGTCCGCCATGGCCAAGGGCGAGGCTCGACTGCGAGAACGGGATTCCGTTTCCAAACACAATCGTGTCAGTCTCTGGGTCGTAGCGGCGCGATGCTCGCAGCACAGTCACCTCTGACGACGACGCCTGTAAACCATCGGTACCAAAACGTTACAATCGCCGTCAACATCACCAGGCGCCAACACGTCATCTCTATTAACAAATTTGCAATTACAACTCGGTTGGTGAGGGCGTCAGGATTATCACTTTTATGGCACCGTACTGATGAAGGCGCCTCAGCAAGAAATACAGTGTCTCAAAATTTCACTTCTTTAATCCTGAATAACTTTTATAAAATTTAACCGATTTATAATAACTATTGGCACATTATAATGCTAAAACTACTGGCTTCTGAATGCATGTAAAATTTTCAACCTCACCTCAGCTATGTTGCTACACTACCTGAAAAAACATTAACCACAAAAAATGAATGATTCTGTATGTCTTCCTCTCAAATCTGTGAGTGACTCTGAAAAGAACCAGTTAGATCACGACAGAAATAGCCAATGTTCAAAATGATGGCCTTTAGCCTTAAGACACATGCTTAAATTGATGTGATGTGATTGTGTAGCTTTTAAATGATTTTATTTTTCTTTTCTCATTTTATAATGTGTACCTCGTGTACGAATTCATAATAAATATATACAGGCAGCTGGGTATGCCACTGATCAATGGCTGTGACGATCACGCTCTGTGGAACAGATGACGTAATGACGACACATCATTTACGCCACTGTGAGATATTACAAGGTAAAGTAAGTTCACAGGAGGTTCCGTCAGAAAATATAATTGTGATTTGTGGCCACAATCCTACTGATGCTATGTGCAAAAATTACTGAAATCAGTTCAAGTTTGTTAGAGTTATTCAAGATTAAATTAGTGACATTTTTTCTGAGACATGCTGTATACGTAAAATATCGGGCCAAAATCTGCAACTACGTTTTTATGGTAGTCACAAACGCGTATTGTACAGTTACAATAGAAAGTGGTATAAATACGTGTGCATAACCACTACCCAACCAGACATACTAAATCTTGTTACTAAACAGCACGCAGTCGTAAACAATAAGTATGCAACAAGATATTGTCACATGTCCTATGTTTCCAGAGAAATTCATACGAGACATGTTGTTGCACCGTTCACCACTTTGCGTTGTCACTGTACCGCAGCCAACATAAACAGGATTTCCAGATTTTCCAGCAAGAAACAGTGTCGACTCCCAAATACCTACAATCTGTGTGTACCGCGTTTAAGTGTCGGCGTGTCGTGCGTACCTTGAGCAGCGTGATCTGGTCGTCTTTGCTGATCGTCTCAAACCCAGGCAGGTGCTTCGCAAACTCCACGACAAGCCTCGTCACCAGAATCGCCATCTCAACCATGTGAGCGAAGACAATGTCACACTCGCTCGACGCAAGAACCGACTCCACGATGTTCATATCCTGACATCAAACAGTGAGTATGTAAGTAAGTGAGACAGTGAGAAGAGTTTAACGGCTCACCCGACACAATACAGGTCATTTTGGACGCATATACACCTTTGGAGTCTTGTACATCTCCGATTCAGTAGTGGATGACCAGCGACATAAATAACCCCTCGTCTCGCATTGATTTTTGCTCTCAATGACCCTAACAGAGATGAAGACAGCTCCTAAGCTGCTGTACTTGGAAAGCAAAAAAAATTGTTACACCAGTGCCAACAAATGAAGGGAAATTATCAAGATAAAATAAAACATTCAAAAATACAGATAAACCACGCAACCTAAAAAACAGACTGACTATTTGTACCCGTTCAATCACCGACACCAAACCGAAATCAGTTTTGATCCACTCTCCGCATCTGATGATCAAACCGCAAATTCCAGTTTTCTCGTATAACAGAAGCTGATAGAAAGACGTTTTCACAACAGTTTCAAAAGGTGGAGACTATCAGCACGTTTACCAGACCACAGAGACCTCATCAAGTACTCTCTGACCGCAACAGCAATTCACCAACAAATCATGAGCCGGTGTCACAATCATAAAACATTAATCGGATTAATACTGCCTTATCTGTACCTTTTACTCACTCACACCAGGAAGCGATATGATGTGTTGTTTACACCTACGTCACTATCCTGTTCTTCTGTGCAGTTGTAAACAATAAACAAGACCGACAATTAAGACTGGATTACAACAGCTTAATTTAATCCCCGATGAAATTCTGAAGGCAAACGCAAAGCTATACTGCAAGCCAGTCGTAATCCAGCTACAGCAGAATTAATCACACAGATACGTAAGAACTAAACCGACACAATATTCGCACTTCAGACCACCCACACACTGTTTCGAAAATAAGTAAGTAAATTTTTGTAGTGGCAGCCTAAACAATATGAACTCATATGAGGTCCCCACTGTCAGGATAATAGCAGACAAAAATTAAAAAACAGAAATGTTTTGAGTTGATGTCATGATGAGTGTAGTCCAGCATACATCTTGCAGATTATTTTGCATACAATTTTTTCGACGCAATTTCATTCAACTTACAAGCAGCAATGGCATACAGAGATTCGAGGCCGCACATCTACCACATGACTTGACCTTACGACCCCTGAACTGGCCCAAGTCAATTCCCGTTTCATTTTCGCGCAAGCAGATCACGTAACCGACAGAAATCTGTAAAGCCTCACAATTTCACAACATTACAAGTCATGGACTGGCTAAGCGAGTGGTTTCTTAACGGAACAGCAGCGCATAAAAATCAATTATTAATGGAGGTGCTTATATGTAAAGAAATACACAAGAAAAGAAGGACAGGATCAGAATAAATGAAATAAAATTAAGATCACCATAAACATGGCAATGAGTCAGTGAGTGAATAAGCAGAGTGTAACGGCCCACCCACCACAACTCAGCTCATTTTGGAAGCGGAAAATAATTCTGTAAAAAAGACTGTCTAAAGACTGTCCAACTGCGACTGTGAGTACTTTAACCTCCTTGGCGTTTTGAATACAGACAGCTTCCGTGTCTAAAGCAGTACAATAGTTACAGATGCGTGCCTGCTGCGCTAATGGGTTTCTCATAATGCCAGGGACGTAGATACAGTGGTGGAGATGCGGATACAGAGACTACTCACTGTTTATACAAGTTAGTGTGGCCCTGATTCTCCCGGGGAACATTGGACGATCTCGGAACAGAGTGAAACACCGACCGAGACTTTGCGGACATCCTCTTCTGACGGCAGGTCGTACTTGTCCTGGAAGGCTACGATCAGAGCAATAAGATCGCGGTGGTCGCTGGTCAGCTGCTGCAGCGGACTGTGACAGACCGGCGACGACTGACCGCCCGAAGGCGACGAGGAACCACCTGCCGGCGACGCCTGGCGTGTTGAAGTGCTGTCACCGGTCGTCGTCGTAACGCTGCGTCCGTTCACGGAAACCACGCTGAGACGGTGCTGGCGACGTTTCGTGTTCTGCGTCTCCTGCCGTCGGGCATTCCGCGCGATGCACTGCCTCTCCGACAGAAGACCTATCCGACCAACTTCCAAATTTATGCATTATGCAAATTTATGCATTATGCAAATTTGCCCAGCGTCCAATGAGAAGAGACTTATGCGCAGACTCTGAGGTCTGTCGCGAGGGTACTCATTCCGTTTTACGTATGAGCATCGTGAGTTGTTGGTGAATTGCTATCACTGAATGAACTTCACTACTGAATAAACCTAAACCTAACCGTAACCATAACTCTAACCCTCACTAACACTTCGATAGTTACTGTATGGACTATGGATCAGCTACGAGTACTTCTACACAAATGCCCTGGCACTGCCCTATTTGCACTCATGGCAAGAGAGTACTGATGTGGTCTCTCTGGTTAAACGTGCTGATAAGGAAGGATTAGACCCAATAAAGCTGGCATACGTTAAGCCAATATGCCAGCAGTCCTGGAAACAGGGCCCACAGCTATGAAAAACTCGCCGTTTCTTCCCCATCAGTAGCCGAAAACATCGCCAGTACTCACTGCACCGACCGACGGGGGGATGGCCAGGCCGAGTAGGCCTGAGTGGTCGGGATAAATGTAGGATGATACCGGACAAAGGTGAACCACCAATCACAGTACTCACCCGGCTCAATGTAGCTTAACTTTGTTGATGTGACTAACGGCTATGCAAAATCATCCACCAGACTGCATGCTAATGTATGCATGCCAGTGTCAATGATGTCACCATAGACATCATAAATGAAAACCAGTATCTATGCAAGGAGTGTCACACAGTCTATAGTAAACCCGACATCGAAAGCAAAGAAAACCAGGAAAATTGAAAGTTCGTAAAAAATACAGCATTAACTTATGCAACAGTAACAAAGACTTAAGCATAATGCACTTGCACTAGTAATATGTCAAACACCGTGCCAGAGAAGATATTTCAACACCAAAAAAAACACAAATACCCCAATCACCCAGACGTCTGTTGTTGTGTAGATTAAAAAATAAGTGTAATTTATTGACGCGTGGGGAAAAAATTTTTATTTTGCAATATATCACAAATTCAAATGACGGTCTGCCTCTGTCTATCCAACATTCTGTACGCACGCATTAATCAGTTTAAAAAATTCTTTTACCATATTCTCTCTCGAAATTCCAGTAAACTTGGTCACAGTTCAGTTTGGTGTCTTTTATTGTTTGTCTCTCGGTGTGCGACTGTTGTGTATATGTATCATTGTTTAATCCAGCCTACGGCCGCCATATACCAATAAATGCTGTTATATGTTATCACTATTATAAACATCATAGCAGTGACATATGCCAACATACACTCTTCTCTCATGCCGACTTTTCTGCAGCGACGGAGGCGGCACGCCTGGCACTTTCGTCGCATCCACATGTCCATCTCGCAACTTCCGCTGTATTTGCACACGTACTGTGCGTTGCGGGTAACACTGCGACGGAAAAACCCTACGCACAGGACATGGAGCTGTCTCGATGATCAACGTGATCAATACGTAAGCTAACTACGCACTAGCATCTCAAGATCAACATAGACTATTAAGGCACAATATAGCCATATTGTGCTGAAAGTGTCATTAAACCTAATCAATCAATCAATCAATCAATCAACAGACTAATTTACACATTCGATCCATTGTTAGAAGCAAACAGTAAATGGTGAATATATATCATCCACTTAATGCTTGACAACTACAGCATCAACACAGACAGGAATACGCTACACGAAAGTCATGGTTAAATTATGCCATGCCAGGTGTGCAACTATCGCAGGTGAATCTGTCTCCATATTAGTTAACAAAATCATAAATTTCTGGCAGTCAGTCTAAATGAAGACTAACATGTTTTAGGAGTCTGGTTGTTTGAAAGAAATGGTGTACATATTCATATACACCAATAGTTTAAAAAAAACGCTAAAAGCTACAAACAACATTTCTATACCACTGACAGTCATCCCTGGATACAGAGGGCTTTAACTGGCATTCTGCCATTCTTCTGCAAAACCTAAGGGTTCTGTGAGCACTAGCCAGCAGTTCTGTGAATGGCCAGAAAAAATATATATAAAAATAACAGCTAGCGAATTACACAAAAGTAACTAGTAATATTTGCTGGTATAGCCACACGAGTTCATTTGCGATTAAGTCAACAAAATGTCACACAAACAGTACACCCGTATCATACGGTGTTTTTAGTGCATAAGTTAATATAGGAAAATTATGTTTCTGTCAAAATAGTACGAACCGTTTTTGTGTAACTGCACGAGTTTCCGCAAGCAACTGCAACCATGGGCGGCTGGCACTTCAAACCGGCCCTGGCTAATTAGGCAGACTGGCACCATGAGAAGTGGCATAACTAGGAACGCGGGGCCCCCACATATAACTTATCCGAGTACTAGAGCCCTCCCTCCCTAGCGAAAGACCCCTGGACCCTCTCCTCCGTTCCACTCCATTAAACATTTGATGCAGCAGCCCACCTGGCCGGCAGACCAACCGGCCCACCTGGCAAGTGCCATGCGGCCCAGTCTAAACATGCTGATTCATAACCACCTAACACTAAGCCAACACTACACCAACCCTACTACTTAACAGCTAGGAACCGACAACATACAATACGAGGGTTGATCAATAAGTAATGAGAAAATCAGAGACGCAAATGACTATGGTCAAATTCACTTTACAGTTTTTCAACATAATCCCCTTCAAGCACAACGCGCTTTTCCCATCGATGTGTTAGCGAGTTTACACCGTCCACGAAGAACTGTTTGTCTTGCAGTTTGAACCAGTCATTTATCGTGTCGATGACCTCTTCATCACAGCCA
>Ga0056115_1000732_pt1 | contig 14682 bp, 10 predicted proteins | sample WorMetOlspDAHAB1_FD_77007 | JGI IMG/M metagenome (GOLD analysis project Ga0056115, IMG submission 77007) | Marine gutless worms symbiont microbial communities from Max Planck institute for Marine Microbiology, Germany - Olavius sp. DAHAB.1 ...
AAACAATTAAAGGGTAAAGTCTAGAATTTTTTATTTGCAATAATATGAGCAAGTTAGACTTATTGTTGACAAAATGAGGCATAAATCCTGCTATTTAATTTTTCTGGTGCGAAATGTAAGTTTGAGATTTGTTTTTTTTGGTTTATCCGGGCCGGGTATAGTTATTCGAAAAGTCGTACCTTTACCCGGGCGGCTTGTTACCTCTATTCCGCCCCCCATGGCCTCGACAATATTGTGAGCAATCGCCAGTCCCAGACCGGTGCCGGATGATTTGGTGGTAAAATACGGATCAAATATTTTCGGCAGATCCTCTTCGGCAATTCCCTTGCCGGTATCCGCGATCCGGAAGTTCAGCTCACCGGCTTCATCACTGCCGGAAATGTCTATTTGCAGTTTACCGCCCGGTTCCATCGCTTCAATTGCGTTGAGATATAGATTTAGCAGAACCTGACTGATGCGGTCCGGATCTAGATTGACCTCATCGATTTTAGCCGAATAACGGGAGTTAATGTTGATTTGTCGGTCATGTGCCTGCTGCTGGACTAATTTTATAGAATCAGCCACCAGATTCTTAAATGATGTCGGTTTGGGTGAAACGCTGATCGGTCGAGCAAATTCGAGCAGCTGGCTGACAACCCGATTGAGGCGGTCGACTTCCTGAATCATAATGTCGGCAGTTTGCTGATCTTCGGGTACATCCTGGTACCGCTGCTTGAAGTAGGTGGCGAATCCTTTAATCGAACTTAATGGATTGCGGATCTCATGGGCGACACCGGCAGCCAGCCTACCCACCGAGGCCAGGCGCCGGCTGCGTTCAATTTCCTGGTGCAGTGCGCGGACCTCCGTTAGGTCCTTAAATAAGATAACATAACCCAGGCGGGTGCCGTTTTCATCAACCAGGAGGCTGGCGCCGATTTCAAGGGGAACGATGAGACTGCTGCCGACCGTGCAGTCAATTTCTTTTTCAATGACCTGATCCCGAATCTCCGGAAAATTTATCTCATCACAAAGCTCCGGCGGCAGAATATGATTGGCTGCCTTGCCGATGACATCGTGAAAAGAACGCTGCAACAGGAATTCGGCTGTATGATTGAAGGCCGCAATGCGCCGTTGATCATCCAGGGCGATCAGGCCGATCGGCATGTTTTCCACGACATTGTCCGAAAACGCTTTGATCCTGGATAAAGAGGCCCGGGTGGTCCGATAGCTTTGCAACAAGAAGATCAGAGTGATACCGGCAAAACCAACCAGAAGCAGAATGAACCCCATGATCACGGCATGTCGGATATCCGCCCGGTGAGCGTCTTCAATGGCCGTCATATCAAGTCCGACAAAAATGATTTTGGGGGAATCATCAATAGACCGGCTAAATTTTTTTCTTTTGTCCGAAAACTGCTGCATTCTGCGGCGCATCTTACTGCCGTCGTGCATCCTTCTCCTGGGCCGTTCGGTCGGGGTGAACTTACGGTAAACCTCGAACACTCTGGTGCCGTCCGGATAATCGAGGATACGCCACTGTAGATCTTTGGTATCGGAGATTTTTTTCAGATCCACATTATAGTCGTATGAGACACCGACCAACTGCTTATTGTTGTGGGCTATTATTTCGCCCTTTATATCCGCCACGATAAGATGTACGATGTCCGGTTGCTGGGCAGTTTCCGTCAGAAGCAGCTGAAGTCGAAATCCGCCCCGATGCATGCCCATCATACCGGTGCGGGTGCCTGCCTCAAAGGATCGGATGAGCGCTGCGCCTTTCTCCAAAAGCAGCTGGGTGCTCTTCTCTTGCTGGCGGTTGATGCTGGTCATGGTCATAAAGGCAAATAGGGGCAGCAACACAACAATCGATCCGATTATGGCCCAGGCCGGTATACCGGCCCAGAATCGAGTGTTTTTGATTTTGTTAAACATAATTAGGGATTAGAGCAATTAAGGTGCCAGCCCGTTGAGGGGCAACCGCTATTGGAGGCAATTCTCTTATATTTATGCGGCTAAACCGCGAACCCGCTCAACCGGCCTAACCTCACAACTGTATCCTTTCTACCCAACCGGATCCATCGGGCTGGATACTTAGTATCCACCTTCCCATTATGATGACCAAATTCAATTTGTCAACGAACAATGCGGCGGTTAAAATTTATGTGTAAAATATCAGAATGTTATGAAATATATAGTTGCTTTGATTGACGCTGGCACACCCCTTGCGTATACATAAATCAAAATTGAAAGTTGAAAGGTTCAACTTAGGGGAAAAAACTAAAACTAACTGGAGGTAAGAAAATGAACAAATTAGGAAAAACCATTGTTGTCGTTGCAATCGTCGGAATCACCGGGTATGCAGCTACCTCTATTGCCGGCTGGGGCCGTGGAGGCGGCGGTGGTAACTGCTGGGGGCAGGGCGGCGGATATGGTCAACGTGGAAGTGGCAGTGCCGCACCCGGCAGCCAGGGAAATTTGAGTGATCAGGATATCGAAAAAATAAAACAAGAGCGCCAGGCATTTTTCGAGGACACCCGCGAACTGCGGGGAGACCTATATCAAAAAGAATTGGAATTGCGAAGCGAAATGGCCAAACAGGATCCGGATGTCAATAAAGCCTTGGCACTTCAAAAAGAAGTCTCTGAACTCGAAGGCCAACTGAGTCAAAAACGGGTTGTGCATCGAATTAAAATGCAGAAAGAAAATCCGGACTTATTTGCCGACCGGGGTTACGGTAAGGGACGAGGCTATGGCAAGGGCGGCGGCGGAATGGGCCGTGGATACGGTATGGGTTTGGGCGGAATGGGTCGCGGGTTTCAGAGCAGGGGCGGAGGCGGCTGCTGGTAATGGTGGTGTATCCAACAATCTCCCTAATAGAGTCGAAAAGGATAGCCAATCGCAGTTAAGTCTTTGAGCATAAAAATTCAAATACCAAAGACCCCAATCCCGCTCTTAAGCATAAGGGCGGGATTTTTTAATCCGCAGATTTCGCAGATTACACAGATTATTATGAATGTGGGGTGGAGAATACGAAAACTGCCGGATTTATTTCCCCGCAGCTTGCTGTGTTAGGATTGAATTTATCCTTCACTGATACCCCGAGACTTGCCACGGGAAAGTTCATTGCTGTTCTGAAAATAGATTATTTTGCAAATTATAGACCAAGTATTTGCCTTTCCTAAATAGCATTTATTCCTTGACTCCACTCCGAAATGCCATTACTTACTTTAGTGATATACCCGTTCAACGATACCTTTCTAATGAATCTGCCCTGAAAAATAGTACATTCAGGGTGGTAAATCGGCCTTAATGTTTGATATCACAATAAAGACCCTGAAAGACAATAACCGGTCAACCCTAATCGATTAACAGATGAAAGGAGGATCCTATTTCGGCAGGAACTGAGTGATGGTATACCCCTTAGTTGCAACTTTGGGATATAGACACTTTCTATTTATCCAATATGACCATGTCACCAGAAAGGAGGTCGAAATGAGCAAGAAAATCTTCACCGCAACAATCTTCACTGTCTTTTCAATGGGGCTGCTGCTGATGCCATTTTGTGCCGAGCACGTGCAGGCGGCCGACAAACTCGGCTGGGTCGGTCCCGTCTACAAGGAGTTGTCCGCCAGTCTGAACAAGGGTTTCAAGGAATACTATAAGAAGACCTATGGTAAGGACGTGGACATCACCTTCGTGCGTCCGGGCGGGTGGCCAGTCTGCCTGGACAAAGTCAGAGCTTGGGGCGGCAAACCGGATGCCGACATCTTCCTGGGCGCCGGTGCTCCGGCCCATGAAGTTTTAAAGCAGGAGGGCCTGATCGTTCCCTACCGACCAAAAGATTGGGATAAGGTTCCCGCCGATTGGCACGGTATGAAGGTCAAGGATAAGGGTGATTTATGGACCTGTTTCGCGCCCTGGATCGTCACCAATCTATATAACGAGAAGGTTTTAAAAAAGCTGAGGCTGCCGCCGCCCAAAACATGGCATGATCTGCTCAATCCCATCTACCGGGGCAACGTCGTGCATACTCTGCCATACGCCTCCGGCACAATGCACGAAACCATTGAGATTCTGCTGCAGGCATTTGGCGAACAGGAAGCCTGGCGATACCTCAGGTTATTGGCCGCCCAGTTAGCCCGCTTTTCCACCGGCAGCACGGATACGACCCAACTCGTGGCCCGTGGCGAAGTTCCCATCGGGATCGCGCAGCCGCAAATGAACGCCATGGCGGCGCGCAAGGACGGTTTTCCGGTGCGTGATCTGCTGCCGGAAAAAACAATCCTGGTTCCGGAGGCCGTGGCTCTGCTCAAAGGCGCGCCCAATGAAGCTGTCGGCAAGATCTTTCTGGACTGGCTGTTCAGCATGGAGGGTCAAAAATACGTGCTGGAGGGTCGTTACTTTGCGGCCAATACGGACATCAGTTTCTCCGCCTGGCAAAAAGAAGGCGTTGAAATGGCCAAGCATGCCCAAAAAGCGTTGGGCGTTGATTCGTTCTGGGCCCTGAAGGTCGACTTCATCGAATACGACCTGGATCTGGCAACCAAAAGATGGGACGCAGTCAACAAGAAATACGAGTACGAGATCTACCGCAAGTGGGGCGAGTTGAAAAGCAGTCTGTTCCTGATCGAGGAGGTCGAGGGAGAAATCAACGCGGCCAAGGACGAGAATATGGACGTGGCCAAAGCAGAGGCCAAAATAAAAGACGCCCGCAATCTCTTCGAGATCGATGGCAAGTATGCCGCGGCCCGCCTGGCCGCATCGAAGGCACGCGCCTTGCTGGTGGCACCGTAACGGCGTTTTAAACCAGCATACGTTTCCATATATAGATGCACCGGCGAGCAATCGCTCGCCGGTGCATCTATGAAATAATTTTGACTTTGAACCCGGAGGAGTTTTCTTACCAATACTCCAGTACTGCATAACTCCAACACACCCTGAGCATTATTTCGAGGCAAAGCCATGCATCTCTGACTATGCCCAAGAGATATGGCTACGAAAATGCAGTAAAACAAAGGATCTCATATGTCACGCGGCAGTATCTCTCTGGCAGCACTTCTGTGGATGGTGATTGCTTTTCTGGTGCTTTATCCGCTGTCAATTCTGGTGGTGGAAAGCTTTAAAATCGCCGAAACGGGCGGCTGGGGCATCGGTAATTACCTGGAATTTTTCCAGGACGCATATTATCTTAAATGCTTTGGGAATACCCTGCTGCTGAGTACCCTGGTGCTCCTAACGACCACCGTCTTCGGGGTACCGCTGGCCTACATTTTGGCGCGATACCGGCATTGGGGCAAGACGGTTTTCACGGCCCTGATCCTGCTGCCGATTGTTTTGCCCGCTTTTGCCGGCGTATTTGCCTTTATCATCTTTTTGGGCAAATGGGGTACCGTGAATCTGCTCATGATGGAGATCGGGCTGATCGAGAAGCCCTTAAATTTAATCTACGGATATCACGGGCTGGTGTTCATTCAATCCCTGCACATGCTGCCGTTTATCGTCCTGGGTCTTTCGGCCGGTTTCACCAACATCGACCCCTCCTTTGAAGAAGCCGCCGAAGTCGAGGGAGCCAGCGGCTTCAGGAGATTTTTCACCATCACTCTGCCGCTTTGCACGCCGAGTTACCTGGCGGGCGCCGTGCTCGTTTTCCTGTGGCCCTTTACCGATTGGCTGACGCCCTTGATTTTGGGGCAGACGGACTTTCTCCCATCGGTTTCGTATATCAACATTTCCTACCATTTTACCGATATGCACCGCAAGCACATGGGCATCGTGGCGGTGGTCGTTTCTTCCATCGTTTGCATTACCCTCTTTTTGCTGGCCCGGTGGTGGGTCGAGCGCAAAAAGTATACCGGCCTCTCGAAGGGAACCACGTCTGAAGGCCGGGTGATTGAGCCCAGCGTGTGGGTGAAATCGGGTGCATATGCGTATATGGTGTTTGTCGCCGTTATCGTCCTGCTGATTCCGATCGTGCTGGGCTTAGCCGCTTTTTCAAGGAGATGGTCCTTTGAGATATTTCCAACCTATTGGACGCTGGAAAATTTCAGGCTGATCCTGCTGGAAAGCCCGGGTCTGATAAAAAACTCTTTCCTTTTCAGCGGAATTGCGCTGGTTTTAGGAATTGCCTTCGGGCTCCCGGTGGCCTATCTTATCGTCCGCACCCGGGTTCCAGGCAAAGATGCTCTCGACTTTGTGATCACCCTGATGCTGGCGTTTCCGGGCATTGCCATCGGTGTCAGTTATCTGCTGGCATTTTGGAAAGGCATACCTCTAGCCCAATCTTGGATCATCATGCCCCTGGCCCTGTTTGCCAGGCGACTGCCGTATTTTTTACGCATGGCGCATTCCTCTTACTTGCAGTTGGATCCTTCCCTTGAGGAAGCCTCCGAGGTAGCGGGTGCCGGCAAAATCAAAACTTTTTTCCTTATATCATTGCCGTTGCTGCTCAAAGGGGTGCTCGTGGGTGTGGTGATGTTTTTCATCATGGCGTTTCAGGAAATCTCCACCGCGATATTTCTCTATAAAGGCGGATGGGAGACCCTGCCCATTGGAATCTACCTGAACTGGCACCGCGGCATGGAGTTCGGAATTGCCGCCGCCATGGCGTTTTTGATGATTGTGATCACCTTCATTCTTCTGCTGATTATATCGAGAATCGGCGGGGGCGTCCTAAAAGCCGCCTGGGGGGCCGGGGAAAAATAAGGAGAAAAATTTTAATGGCATTCATAGAGATCCAAAACCTGTTCAAGCGCTTTAAGAATGTGGTGGCAATTAATCACATCCAGCTGGAAGTGGTAAAGGACGAAATGCTGACCCTTCTCGGGCCCAGCGGCTGCGGCAAAACAACCACCCTGCGCTGTATCGCCGGCCTCGAGAAGCCGGACGAGGGGGACATCGTTATTGACGGCAAACCCATGCTTTCACAGGGATTCGTCGAACCTTCCAAAAGGGGGATCGGCATGGTTTTTCAGAATTATGCCGTCTGGCCGCATATGAAGGTTTACAATAATATTGTTTATGGCTTGAAGATTCAGAAGATGTCCCGGCAGAAAATGAGCGAAAAAGCGCAAAAGGTATTGAAATTGGTTGGTTTGAGCGGGCTGGAAGACCGATACCCGGCTCAGTTGAGCGGCGGACAGCAGCAGCGCGTGGCGCTGGCGCGGGCGCTCGTCGGCAATCCTAAGGTCTTGCTGCTGGATGAACCGCTGAGCAACCTGGACGCCAAACTTAGAGAAGAATTGAGATTTGAAATAAAAAGCCTGGTCAGACGGATGGGCATCACATCGGTCTACGTCACCCACGACCAGGCCGAGGCCATGGTCATCTCGGATCGAATCGCTGTCATGGAATCGGGCAACGTCGTTCAAATCGGCACCGCTAATGAAATATATGAAAACCCTGCCAATAAATTTGTGGCCGATTTCATCGGCACCATGAACTTTATGCCCGGGAAAGTTGTCGAAGTCCTCCCGGACGCTGCCGGGATCTACATTCGCACCGAATTTACCGAAAAGATTTTATGCACAACGTCCGGCAATACGGCTGCATCAACGGGAGAAGAAGTGTATGCATCGATACGTCCTGAGGATGTGGAAGTATATACAGAACCGCCTCAAGACCGGGAGAATCTCTTCAAAGGTACCATTGCCCACAGAGCTTACCTGGGTAACTTTCTTTACTTTTTCATCAGCGTAAATGACACCATGATCAGGGTACAGGTCCCCCATCACCTGCCGCAAAAAGAAGGACAGGAACTCTATCTGTTTCTAAATCCGCAAAAATGTATGATTTTGTCCTGACGAATAGTTTGTCCCACCAAGCCGGGCAAAACTGAATCAGCCTGTCAAACTCACAGTTGATATGACTAAATTGCATTCTTTCTGAAGGGGGGGCCTCGAAGGGGTTGTCCTGCCGCCTCAGAGCAGCGGAAAGACGGGTCTTTTTTCCGCCCGCCTGTCCTGGTTTTATACTAGGGTTCTTGAAAATAATTATAACAGGTTCCCTCGTTGAGCACGTCCGGGAAGATACCCGAAATGTCATCGTATCGTGATGTCCGCCGCTGTTATTCCGGAGACCGGTTAATTTAGTCGTTTTCCGAGCGATGATGTCTATGCCAGCCGCCTTTGTGCGATTGGTGGCCTTTGAGATTCATGCAGTTGGCATAGTAGGTCACCGTGGCGGGCCAATCCGAAAAGATGCCCAGGATGCCCACGTACTGCGCCAGTACGTCGAGCGCGACATACGCATCGCCGTCATTGTTGATTACATCATTTATCGTCTGGTAGTACCAGCCGCCGCCGTTCTTCAGAAGGCCGGAGCGCTCAAGGGTCCAGGTGATGATGTCGAGACCGGCCGCCTTGGCGCCTTCAGCGTAAATCGAGGGTATAATCTCGTTGCTCCCGTCGAGCGCCATGAGCATCCACATGGGCGGCGCGATAATGTTGACACCTTCTGCGACGAGTTCCTCCATGCTGGGCGACCAGGTGCTTGGGTCGGTATGATCGAATGTAGGGTCGTTGTAGCGACCGTCGAGAAGCACGGCCTGTCGGCCGAACCGCGGTTCGTTGTTGATCCAGTAGAGCACATCACCAGGGTTGAAGGACTGTGCAAACACATTCTTGGGCTTTACACGGGCGGCCTTGTATTCGTCGATCATCTGTTGGGCATAGTCCTCCTGGGTGTAATCGCCTTCATAAGGCATGTCCACGCTGGGAGATTTGAGCTCCGGTGTCATTTTGACACCCAAATCCTTGAAGAGCTCGATGCTCTCGGCGTGACTGAGCACAGTGCCGCAGGTTGAGTACAAATCGGTGCGCCAGTTCGCGGTGGCGTCCATATATTCTTCGATAGTGGTTGCGTTGCGGTTTGCCGCATCCATTTTACCGCAAAGCGACTTGAACTCATCCAACGTGAAGTCGCTGGTGCAGCACCTGATATCAGCGGCGTTGAGCAGCTCGCCGGTCTCAGAGAGTTCCGGGGGTGTCGTGCACTTCTCACGCAGGTCCTCGCGGGCGACGATGTCCGTCGTTGTGTGAAGATCGCACTGGGAGTGGCGGCACACCAGCTCCCTGTCCTTGGTGAAAGTTACGTCGCACTCAATGATGCCGGCACCCATGCGTGCGGCCGCGACATATGATTCCTGCGTGTGCTCGGGAAACTGTAGGGCCGCGCCACGGTGGCCGATGGAGAAGTCGGTCTTCTTGAAGGGGCCTTCGGAGCACTGCTCAAGTTCGGTCTTGAGCTGACTCGCGTCCATGTCCTCGACGAGGTAGTAGGGACGCGGGCCGAGCTGCACGTCCGGGTCCTTTCCCTTTTTGCCGTGTTTTTTCCCGCCTGCGGATGCGATCGAAGCGAGGGCGAACAATGTGATAAAAATAATAAAAATAGTTAACGTGATTTTTTTGCGGTGCATGGGATCCTCCTTTCTTGTTTAAGGAAACAGCGTCATTTGTTGGGTTTCGTTCCTCTACCCAACCTACTGAAAATGGTCGATAATTCTCAACCAGATACCGAAAATGATAGGGGCTCACTTTTACGAGAGAGGATTTAGCGATAACGTGAACTGTGTAGGAAAATCAGCTGGTGCCAGGCACATGGAAAGTTAATTTATGCAAAAGCAAGTATTATCCAATTATCGAAGGCCTACCTGATTGTCAATAGCATATACGGCGGACAGTAACAAATTTAAATTTCACCGCAAAGGGCGCAGGGAGTAGGAGCACTAAGGTTCTCGGCGGAAAACATCCTGGTTTTGAGTCCCGTGCCCGGCAGCCGGGAATTTACCGGCCAGCCCTATCCGATTGGGTTTGATTCAAGTTGATAAGGTTTTTTGAAGCCATTTCTTAAAAACAATATCCTGAATCAGATATACTCCGTTTTTTACAATGATCTCTTTTTTTATGAGACTTGACAGCGCTCTGGTTACCAAAGATGCGGTTTTTAAGTTTACCGATTTTAATGCGTCGGCATTATAAAGGTTGGATCCGTCATTTAACAGGATCAGTTTCAAGACCTTCTTTTGATTGATACTTAAAGTTTCCCATAATACGCTGTATTCCAGACTTTTTTTTTCAACTATGGTGTCCTGTATTTTGCTTATAACTGCCGGTGAAAATACTGATTTTGGGGGCTCCTCCCAGAGATGAAACAGGAAATTTTGGATATACATGGGGTGGTTTTCGAAGATTTCTATAATCGTTTCTATAAATTTAGCCGGGAGATCAACTTTTTTGCGGCTGAATAAATTTTGAATCCAGGGGACGTAATGTCTGGTTTTAATTTTTTTTAGGGGGAAGCTATCCGCTAATTTATAAAAAGCTCGGTTATTGGAGTTAAACATTTCGGTTATCAGGTGTTGCTGACTACCTGAGAAAATGTAGCAGATATTTGAATGTTGCTGAATATAGGAACGCAATCTTTTTTCAAACCCTTCTTCAGTATAATTGGTAACTTCCTGGAACTCATCGAAAGCAATTACAAGTTTATGTTTTTGCGAATATTTTAAAAGAATTGCCATCAGCTCTTCAAGAACAATTTTTTCATTGACTGCCTCGAAAGCGGGAGAGATTGATGTTTCGCCGGTTGCCGGATCGATGCTTAAATTCAGCCGGATGCTTTTTAAGGCCCGGTTGACTGATTGAAGTAATTTTTCAAAATTCGACTCCAATTGGTTTAGACATTGAAAGGTTTTAGAGATAAAATCCTTTTCAGATATCGTTCCATACAATTCCACATGCATCGATCCGATTTTAAGATTTTTCCTTTCAATTTCTCTAAAGACCTGCCGAATTAATGAGCTCTTGCCGTATCTTCTATGAGAGTACAAAAGGACATTCTGAGATCCCTTTATATATCTGAGCATCTCAGCAATTTCTTTTTTGCGGTTGCAAAAAGAATCCCCCATAACGTAGTTGCTGTAGGCAAAAGGATTTTTCATATTTCACCCGCTAGTTTAACCTTTTTTGCGTACTAAATATTACACATTTATGTTTAATACGTATAGTGTAATTTATAATCTATCTTTATTCTGATGTCAAGATTGACGAAGATGCTATTCGCGGGGGCGGCTTTAGGGTCGCGGAAACAAAAAAATCCTTAATTTTGCTCGTCTTTTTGCCCGCCTTTAGCGTTGCACCAAAAGTCACATATAGATAATATGCTCCTCTTGGCGCGCCTTGAAGGCGAACAAAAATCCGGCGCAATCTATGTGTATTTATATATCTCCGCGACCCTTATGACAGGGGCAGGCCGATGGACAATAACAAACTGAATAGCAGGGCCAACCTGGCGGTTCCGGCAAGCGTTTTATTTAGGTTGGCCCCAGCGGGATTTGTCCAGATTGCACGGTTTAATGAAAGGGCCCATGGCAGAGATAGAAGGGGAAATAGGATAAAACCGTCAGCCAGGTCACTAAACCAAATGAATAGGGGCAGCAAATAGGCACCGGCGTGCAGGAGACGGTATTCCATTTTCGTGCCGCGAGTACCGAGAATGACCGCCAGGCTCCGTTTGCCGGCTCGCTGATCGGTTTGAATATCCCGCAGATTATTGACCACCAAGACGGCCGTGATCATCAACCCCACCATGCTTCCCATAACCGGCACCATGGGTGTCAGGCGAAGTGCCTGCACATAATATGTCCCACCGACCGCTACCAGCCCGAAGAAAATAAAGACGAAAAGATCGCCGAGAGCGTGCGAGGCCAGCGGATAGGGGCCGCCGCTGTAGGCCAGGGCCGCGATAATCGAGGCGCTTCCAATTATTACCACCGGCCATCCGCTCCTTACGGCCAGATAAATTCCTGGCAGCAGTGACAGCACGAGAATGAAAAACATGGCAGATTTTACGCGGTTCGGCGCGATCAACCCGCTTTGAGTTACCCGTGCAGGACCCAGCCGGTCTTCCGTATCAATTCCCTTTATGAAATCGAAATAATCATTGGCCAAATTTACCGCAATCTGCAGCAATAGGGCCACCGACAATGCCGCCAGCGCCGGCAACAGCGCAAAACCGTGATCGGCATAGGCCTGAGCCGTACCCACCGTCACCGGTGCCACCGCAGCCGGCAGCGTTTTAGGACGCGCGGCCAGCAGCCATGCTTTTACTGGGCGTGTTGTATCTGAAGGGACTCGACTCACATTGCTTTTTCCATATTGGACGTTCGATGTTCGACGTTCATTCTGTTCATTTTTAATCCCGATACCGGCAGATTTTTCGCTCCAGGCTGGATATAACTAAATAAAGCGCCAGGCCTAAAAGGCTCATCGCCAGAATACCGGTATACATTTGCGGATAGCGCAAAACCTGATAGGTCTCGACAACAATATAATATCCCAAACCCCAGGTTGTCAGGGATTGTTCGGCGATAAACAATACGGCAATAGCGGTCCCGACAGAGATCCGCAGGGCAGTCAATACCGCCGGCAGTGAGGCCGGGAAATAAACATACCGAAACAGGGCCCGGCGCCCGGCACCCAGCGAGCGCACCGATAAAATCAGCTCCGGATGCAAATTGGCCGCTTCATCCCGCACCACCACCAGTATCTGGAAAAAAATGATCAGTGCAATCAGAATTATTTTCGATATATCCGTGATACCCATCAGGACATAGATAATTGGTAAAAAGACAATCTTGGGAATCGGATAGACGATGGCAATCAGGGGCGCGAAAATGCGATCGACCCCGGGAAGCTGACCCAGACCCAATCCGATAGGCACCGCGGCAGCGACCGAAATCGCAATGGCAGCCAGAACGCGGCCGGTGCTGGCCAATAGATGAAGCCCCAACTCGCCGAAAATGGATTCAATGAAAAGCGGTAATACAAGAACAGGGGCGGGCATGATAGGGCGGCGGATAATCCAGGCCAGCACCTGCCACAAAATTGTGAACATCAACAAACCCAGCAGGGTCTCCTTCGGCCCTAGCCTGCGTTTCATTTTAACTCCCCTTAATGGACGTTCCACGTTCAAGCTCTTGTGGGCGGGGAACCCCACCACTACACATGGAGATCCTGTTGTACGTCGATTTGGCAACGCTAAGCGCCCAATATATGTCGTACCTGTTCACATTTCTCCTGAAAGTTCGGATGGTTTTGCTTGCCCATTCTGCCTGCGCAGTCATTTGCCAAAATATGAGGACCGCGGTTGAGACCTGCCTGCAGCACCAGTATTTTTTCTCCCATCATCACGGCAACCTCGATGTCAGGGTGACAATGAGGTAAGTTAAATTCATTTCCCTGCGAAGACTGATGACTTCAGTTTCCAAATCATCACGCGTTGGTGCATCCAGGGCGGAGAAAGGCTCGTCCAGCATAAGCAGGTCGGGCTCTGTAACCAGGGTTCGGGCGATAGCGGTGCGTTGACGTTGTCCGCGCGATAATTTTGCCGGAAACTGGTTTTGCAGACTGCGGATGCCCAATTTTTCCAGCCAGTAATCCACCCGCTGCTCAGCCTGCTGTGTACCGAGATTGCGGTCTGCCGGAGCGTGCTTCCCGTCAGATCCGTAAAAATCCCAAATCGTAAGTCCCAAGCGGGCATTTTGCCGGACGGTCGACCAGGGCAACAATCCATGGTCTTGCAGGACCAGACCGCTGCGCGGCCGCGGTCTGGTTATTAAAGATCCGTCAATTACAATTTGCCCGGAATGGGGGCGGCGCAATCCGGCCAGCAAGTACAGCAGGGTTGTCTTGCCGCAGCCGGAAGGACCTATGACCGACCAGGCCTCGCCCCGGGTCACATTCCAGTTGAAGCCCCGAAATATCGGCGGCTGTCCGCCATAAGAAAATGTCAGACCCTTAATTTCAATCATGGAAGAAATGCATCTGTAACAGACGCTTTATATGACAAAGGCTTTGCCAGAAGTCCCCTATCCACCATCCACTGCATGACATCGTTCCACTGGCCGGCAGTGGGAATCTCGCGGCAAGGGAATGGCGGAATTTTATATATTTTCCGAATGTTTTGGGGTACGCGAATTTTTTTCAGCAGCAAGGCGCGATGCGATTCAGGAGCCTGATTGATATCGGCTGCTGCGCGATCCCATGCTTTCAGGAATGCTCGTACCGAATCGCTTTTTCTGTCAAGCGAGTCAACTTTGAAACTCAATACACTAACGCTGTATTGCGGATGCGCCGAATCGTCTATCACGGTTCCGGCGCCGGCCTCTATGGCACTTTTGGCAAGGGGGTCGGGCAGGGTGGCCGCATCGAGCCGGCCTTGCAGGAGAAGCTGATACCTTTCAGGTATTACAGGGACAGACCGCTTAACAATCGTTTGATGATTCAGGCCCGCGGTCGCCAGCAAACGATCCGTCACATATTCTATGATAGTGTTTTTTGATACACCGATGGCAATGCCTGCCAGCGTGCCTGGTGATGCTAATTCAGCTGACGGCGCTGACAGGATACGAAACAACGGATAGCGGGGATATGCCTTGCGGGCGGTGATTACCGTTTTGACCTGAACATGCTCACGATTGAAATTGGCGGTGGTAATCATTTCGTTGAGCATGCCGTCAATGACTCCGGCTTGCATCAGTTGATCCCGTTCCAACCCGCTGGCCACCGGCACCACTCTCACCTCAACCGCGTATTCTTTAAAATACCCCTTGGACTCGGCAACGTAATACGGCAGCGAATCCAGGATTGGCAGCAGGGCAATTTTGAGCGGTCCACGGTTCGATGATTGTTGGGCGTTTGCAGGGGC
>Ga0056115_1000733_pt1 | contig 14664 bp, 10 predicted proteins | sample WorMetOlspDAHAB1_FD_77007 | JGI IMG/M metagenome (GOLD analysis project Ga0056115, IMG submission 77007) | Marine gutless worms symbiont microbial communities from Max Planck institute for Marine Microbiology, Germany - Olavius sp. DAHAB.1 ...
AATCAATATCACACATCACAAGAATGATATTAATTAATATCACGACAATAGACAATAGACAATAGACAATCACGACAATAGAACGACAATAATTAATGCAAGTAAGCACGCACTCGTAACACTCTAAACACAATGTTCTGCCACTTGACTGCAGTTTTGTGGACATGAAATACGTCAAATACGTTAAATACGTAATCAAATACGGACGAGTTTTAAAGGTCGTGTACACACTCTTTTATGTTATTGTTGTATAAAATCATAATGCATTTTCGCTTGCTTATATGTTGAGCTGCCTTTTGACATAATAAACTACTACTAATAATAATAGAATAGGCTACTGAAGGGCGTGAGACAGACACGTGCTAACTGTGTTGGCGGAGTTGTAGTACAAAACACGACGAATGCAACACCTGCTCGGCAAGGAAGTTGTCGTACCAGTCGGCGAGACTGACATCCGACTGTCGGTGCACACACTGCCCGTGGATGTAGAAAGCACGCCGCTGCGAAAACACAATCAATACACTGATGTTGGCCGTGGAGCACAGGTCGACATAGTTGAGCAGTCGATCCATGCGAATTCGTCGAATCATGAAACTCAACAACTGCTGAACACAAGCTACACACACACACACACACACACACTTCTACTGTTCGCTGTCTTAAGCCCAGATTCCACTCGGCACGTCACGTTACATGTCGTGCGTGTCGGGTTCACATCCCAACATGCCCATCGTCAATTGTTGTCATTTTCCTCCGTAGACTTCCAATTTGATTCGGAATACCTTCACTCTGAACCGCATCGATAACGTTTTTTTTGGCGATAACAGAAGAGTAACAAGCAAAAACAATAAACGAATCGTTTGTAACAAAACATTTGCACTGCTGTTTGCTGCTAATGAGTGAGCGCACGCATCACTTGCGTGCATTGCTGCTTGCACGTAATAAACACGTGTCGTACGTGTCGTGACGTGCGCGTCACACCGTGTTGAATAGACACGCGCGACACATCACGTCACGTCACAACTTTTTCCTGTGCCAAAATGCATGGGCTAGATAGCGTGTCGTCACATGACGTGACGGGACTTACCAAGTGGAATATGGCTTTACCGAAGCTGCATAATACGGTTAGGCTGGCGCCGTTCGTAGCATAACCGCAGCCGAACTCAAGCGACTAAAACGAGTGTCAAAGCCAATGTACTTACAACCAAGGCCACACTTAACCCTAGCCTGGGAACGCAGGCCCTACTGTATGCTAGATTGTATGGGGCAGGGCAGAGTAAGATAGCGGCGAGGTCTGCTGGAAATCAGGCTTGATCGATCTAGCCTTCAGCGCATGCACCTCTCTATGAAGATCCCCGAACGTCCCGATCATCACACCCATACTACTGAAAGACACAATTCGACGTCAGCATGCAGAAAAACGCGACTGTACGACGCAAGCTGAGATTAATAGTTAATATTAATTTAATAGACTTGAGTTAGCTGTTAAGTAGTCATGAGGCTGTGGCAGTGTCAATGAAAATTTTCGAATACTGATCTAATTCACAATCAATTGCCACGGGTGCGTGAGCACTGAAAATCTCGTGCACCCTTGTCAAGGCTGCCCGTCAAAATGCACATGTAAGGTGAACTGCTGCTATATTCTGTACCGAAAATCAGACGCTTCAGCACGGTGACAGCACTTTTGGCGCCATAATCGTGACAACAAGCAGATCCCTAAAAACCTCCAGCATAGTTGCACGTCTGATGCAATATTCTTCGCACGCCTTCACATTCAACAGCTGTTTTGCCAAAGTGCGCCACGCCATCAATGCAGTTCCAGACAGCACTGCTCTAAGTGATCACGTTTTACACTTCACAAGGTAGTGCAGCAACATAACTAAGTCGTGCTGGAAAATACTGCATCTCATTATAGAATACATAATTCTGTTTTTATTTCATAGACAATCGGTCATTAAACGTCAGATGCGTTATAGGTCTAGGTATATCAGCTATAATGATATGCTGGATTGCTGATAACACGTATGTGCGTAGAGTACAAAATGACTAAATATATCGGTAAATTGTCGCTGTTACATTGCAAGCGATTGCTGAGAAAACTGAAAAAAATCATATCGGCCTACTTTTTTGCTGCATGCACCTGTACAATTGTGTTCAGACATCGAGAGGCTGAAAGTGGCTGCTGTGAAAGTCGACAACTCTGCTGGTCGTGTTATTTTTTGGGGGTGCCGGAAACGTATCCATTTTTTTTCGGCAGAAAAATATAATATTCTTCCCTTTTTTATTTTGTTCCGGTCAAAATTGTAGCGTGATGGGGTTTTATTTCATTAAAACATGTAGAAAATTGGGGTTTCAGAATGTGGAATGGGGTGTTAGTTAGTGTTATAAAAAATTGGTTGCTCTGGAACGCATACGGTTTTGTCGTCGGTTGTTTAACAGTTATTTCTAACTTGTCTTACAATTTGTCTTTGTGACTGAACCCGATAGCTACCGACCGACGAGCAAGTAGGCAGTGCTGAGAGCGAAGAATCGAAGGACTGTGTCAGTGTCGGCGACATAGTCAGTGTGCACGATCGGCTGACGCTCGGCCATCTTCCACCATGGATCAGCGGCCAATGTGCCATAGCCAGCCACATAGTGGACGAGCAGCAGTGAAGCAAAGATGCGGGTGGCGACGTTGAGACGACGTCTGGAAGCCAAACGAAGCCACTGACGAACCAGTAGATGACTGCGCCAGATGCTTGCACCGAACACACGAGCATGCCCAGTCGATGAGCCACACAGATGCTGTGACGCTGGCCTTAACGTCACCTGTCATCAACACCACATGTACGCCGGTCTAGCCTAGCACTGACTACAAGCATCTGCTGCATGCAACCGCTACCTCTCCAGTCTGACTACATTTCCTTTGTGAATGTTCACGTATTTCGTACGTAGTGTCAAAGCGCAGGCCGCACAGTCAGTATGTTCTTCAGTCAACTGCATTTTTTTAAACCGTATACAGTCACCAAATTAGTGTAGCCTAACTAATACAACCGCGTTAGCATACAAACTGTACAAATCTCAGTGCAACCACATTACCCGTAGTCGATTCTTTGCTGAAAGAATAGTTCTGGTTTGGAATAGCTTACGCACCTCCGTTAATTCTGCCAGTCTCTCAGCTTTCAAAAATTCTCTGTTAGGAGTTGATTTGACACATTTTTAAAGTGAACATGATTTTTTATTTGTATTGCAAGGACTGTATCTAGAAACTATCTTATGGTGTACTAGTTTCACCTGTGTACATGTTACATGTATAGTTGCTTGTATTTCTGTTTTTTTATCATGGGCAACAATAAGTACACTGCGTTTCGGCTCAACGTAAAATCACAATTTATTGGAATCAAGTTTCGAAAACAAAATGGCGCCATCTAGCGAAAGACACCCGTCAGGTTGTCATGTTGCCCAAGTTTTCCTATCAATGTCCGACTTAGTTAGCTGCACCGATGACGCACATGCAAAGTGCATTTACAGCGCATGAACTGTTGCCATTTAGACTAGAGCAACTTGTGAAGTATACAGTGCAATATGAGCTGTAGGCCTATGCTATTGCATTCTGTCACTACAGGCATACAGATCCAGCAAACCAAGCGGCGTTGTTCACCCAGCTACCAGCACATATCCAACTGTCTATACGTTCCTGCGCCAATATCACCCACACCTTCTCCATCCATAGCTGAACGCAAACCAAATTCGCCCACAGAGCGAGCATTCTCCATTTCCGGTCTCACGGCAAGCCAACCAGACACTGAATCTAATCCTAACCTGACCATAACGCTACTACTAAACAGTTTTCAATAGTAAGCATTCAACTAAACAGTCACACGTCCTACGCATCAAGCGAAATTCATACAGAACAATGTTATTGCAGTGTCGTTTACATTACTTTGCGCTGTCATCGTCAGTGCTCTGCCGAGCTGTCAACGCTCTACGTTGCAAACCTGTTCCCAGTCGATGAAAAACGTGTTGACGGTGACTATTCGCACGACGAAATCGATCAACTGAACCAGTTGACAGAAGAATGCCACGACGAGAACGGTGCTAAACAACGTTCCAACTGGGTTCGCAGTGGCTAACACCAGCGCTTCCTGACTCTGCACACCAATGCCAGTACAGCGCGCTGCAACGGGCACGACAATGTCGCCAATTATGACACTCTCTCAAGCTGTTGGTCTGTAGCGACTATTACTTCTGCTGATTTTGGGATGACAGTAAATGGTATCGAATGTGGACTTTCGCATGACGACGGCGATGTCTGTAACGAACGGCATTATCACTTGAAACATGCACTTGAACGTAACAAAGTCTCAAAAAATTATCAATCATCAGCGTCTGAATCAACTGGCAAAGAGAGCAATGCGCCGTGTCATTGCAAGCCATTCGACGCATTACTCTGTTGCTGCATAGGCACAGAAATAGCCATACAACACATACAACACTTACAGAGCGCCACAAGCCGCAACTGCAGCTGCAGCAGCACTTTTGTGTCATAGACAGAGCAGGCGTACAACCTATAGGCCGTAGGTTAAGCCTGCGCCCACAGACATTGACCTGCGACCAAACAGCCATACGCAGCCCTGGTATGCCGTTTGATGATCTCCACCTCCATAATCCACATGGATTACTACTCATTTACCGACCCCGAAGGGATGGAAGGCTGAGTTGGCCTGGTTGGTTGACCCATAGCGGTCACTTTACCCACAGAGTGGTCAACTGTCAACCCTAGAACAGGCGTAGATCAGGGAAGGTCCGACAGCCAAAGACCGACGTCAGAACCACTGAGCCACGCAGCGTCATATACTAATGCAAAGGAACAAAAACATATAAGAAAAACAGACAAAAACACGTCGTCTGTTTGCATCAGTTTGCAAGCACCGTGTAAAGACAATCTGCAAACAGCATAAACAACGTCGCAGTGTACGTGTTCTACAGCGACAACCTTGTAGAGCAGAGTCCAGTACGCGCTGCTGGCACAGAGCACGACGACTAGCACCTTGGCGACATAAGAGGCCGACACGACGAGTACTTTAGCAACGAAAACCAGATCGATGGTGATCCATCGGATGAAGCGAGTATGGTGCCAGATGCCAACCCGACAAACGGCCAGTGCTACTGCCAACACCGCCAGTAGACATACGCTGGCCACCATCGATTGGGTGTAGACGGATGAACAGACATGGTAGATCACTCGAAAAGAAACCTGACCAATCATCGCACAGACAAACACGCGGTCACTGCAGCATGCGCCGACACAAGTTTGTTGCTAGCTTTGAAAGACGTCCACCACCGCCATCGCCAGCACAAAGCCGCAGGTAGTAAACGGGGCGACTGAAAATGCGAGGCTGGAAAATGCAGGAGTAGGCTAGCCACATGGAAAGCCCGAACTGATAGTATACAGTGAGACAGCCCTAAGTTACTTAAGGTCGCTGTTCATCAGCATTGTTTGCAGACTGTCTCAGACCGATTCGCTTTAGCTTACACTACTGGTAGGCCTTAGTTTTCTCTTCTGACTAGACCCCGGAACCAGTCGTGAAGACCTTAGCAACTGGTTTGGAGCCCTAACAACTGACTTAGCCACTTAAAACGCTAAGTCGTTAAGCTAACAACTGGTTGGATCGTCACGTTTTATGAACTGACAACGCCTTAGACCGTTAGTATAACCAATTTTCATATACTTTTATTTTTTATATAACTAGATTTGTTACTGCTTTAAGTTTTTCTACTTTAAAAAGTGTTATTTTATTTTCTTTGGCCTAGCATTATTATTGTAACTAAACGAGCACCATGTTTTTTGTGTTACGGCACTACAAATGACTGAAAATGCGCATTGAACAGTCTGTCGGCAGCTATCCGACTCCGAGACGCACCGTCACTGCTGATATTTCGCCGATATCTGACGAATTTTCTGGTTCAGTCATCGTTCGTCCGGCAGCACTGGCATGCAGTTGACACTGAATGTTCACGTTCTCGTCGGAGTTTCCGGACTAAAGTGCCTCTGCTATCCTGCTATTATGAAGCGTCACTATAATCTCTTCATTTGTGTTTGATGTTGTGAAACCTATATCTGGTGCCTACAAGAATTGGAAAAACAAGTAAGCAGGTAGAAAAGAATCCCACGGACGTGGTTCGGAATTAGGCCAAGCATCAGGCTACACGTATAGGTCAACGAAGTACGGCCGTTGCAACTTGCAAGTTACGGGCTTAGGATATGTGGGTTATATTACTTAAGCTTTTAGATAATGATAGCGTCTTCTTCATCAATGGTGAGTGGTACCACACCTACAGTTAGACCGTCGTTAGTCGTTAGTCTGTCGACGACGACGGCGTGATAACCTTAACGGTTGGGACCGTTAGCTTAACAACTGCTGTCGGTTTGACACCTTAGCAATCGACGACGATGGCTAACGACGACGGTTCCGGGGACTATACTTACTTCTGACAGCTTTCCATGGGTTATTGCTCCTGCATTGTCCACCCCGCATTTTCAGCGCACCCGTATAGTAAACATAGCTACTAAGAACAAGAGTAAATAACTGGTTTGCACAACGCTATCACTCCGGCGATGGACGTGTTCTGAAACGAGACCGCGTTAGTTCCCTTCTACAAAGCCACTGATAATTGCCGAAACATGAACAACATGGTCTCCCTGTTGGTATTATTATAAAAAATGTTCATAATAACGGGCAAACGGATAGACAAACAATGCGTGTTCAGTAAAGCAGCTTAAGGTGCCCCCCAACTTACTCCCGACAGACACACACCATCGCTGACATGACATGAATATGCAGCGCCGCAGTACAGTTAGGCGTAGCCTACTCGAGCCAAACACGCTTTAGCTATACGCCTGTCTGCAGCATCAACACTAAAGCCGTGGCAGCACCAGATATTTTTTTCTGAGAAGGGGGCTAAGTCCCCTCCCCCTTACAATCTGGCCACTTAAATCCATAAGCTAAAGGGTCTGGAGAGCGCTGTAAGCCCCCCCCCCCCTGCAGCGGGGTCCGGGGCACGCAGAGCCCCATAATAAATCGAATTTTGTGCATTTTATACTTAAAATATAACATGTGGTGAGAACAATGTTTACTCCTTGAAACAATATATTACTTTACAGAAAAATTCTGGAGGGGCTGTAGCAAAATTGGGGGGTGCTTGAGACCCTTAGACTAAAAATTAGCGCCGCCACTGATTAAAGCTCACAAACCGTCTTCTAACGCCTTCGTAAGACAGGCCTATTTTATTACAGAATCGTGAAAAAACTTACAAACACGATGTGACAAAACAGCAACGAAAACGTTACAAATTGCTGCACAATAAATAACGCACACAAGATGAACCGGCATTGTGCGACAGATTAAGCTCGCCTTGCTAGCTTTAAGGCGCACTATAATATAGTTTTACTTACTTTACTGCTACTATTCTAAAACTGTAAATCCTGAGCTTCTTTTGTGATAACAAATTAGTCCCCAAAAGTCCTCCTATACAGCTGCAGATTAGATAAGATATCTTTGGCTGTATGCTCACCCCATGTTATTGGTATTACGGTCATTGTTGTTCGGTATTCTAATTCTGTATGATACCGTACCGCTAGATCTTGGTAAAGGTATCATTGTTCCTTTAGTCAAGAACTTCGATGGAGACAAAACAAGTTGCGATAATTATAGGGATTAGGGACATTACAATTAGCTTTTTTTAATAAGGTATTGGCGCTGCTAATGTTGAACAACTTAATGAGTTTCCTGCCGCCTAATGCTTTACAGTTTTGTTTTAAAAAGAATTCTAGCTGCGCTCATACTGTGTTTGCTGTACGAAAAGTTGTTTTTTTACTGTATCCATGGTTCTACTATAATTACATAGTACATGTGATGTGCTCTCACAATTTCGAAAGCATTCAAACGTGTTTACTACTATGCACTTTTAGTCCCACTAATGGACAGAAAGGTTTCTAAGTATTTTATTGATATTATGCTTCGATAGTTTAAATGTTGTGTCGCTGCAGTTAGAAGGGTAACGTGCTGTCTATTACCTTCACAATTTTTGCGGGCGTTTGCCAGGGCGGCTTACTGTCGCCACTGGTAGTGTACACTGGTAGTGTACACTGTGAGTGTACACTGTGAGTCACAAAAACGAGACACCCTACTCATGTCAATAACTTTGTGAAATATTCGTCGATTTTTTAATCCTAAATTCAGCACAAACTTTGCTACGAAACTGTCATTATATATCCCACCAAACCTTAAAGACATTGCTACACTACCGTGTGATGCGCCTCATTAATTATCCCCACAAACACCAATATTGTCAACCTATCTCTGAGCTATAGTAATTTCCACCCAGTTCTCAAACAGTCTGTTGATTCTCCTCTTCTTAAGAAATCCGCCGTGGACAATGAGCAACTTTCTAATTACCGTCCAATCTCTAACCTTTCTCTTATTTCCAAAATAATCGAACGTGTCGCTGGCTTACTCGTCACCTCTTTTCTCACAATCTTCTGAATCCTCACCAATCTGCTTACCGTCGGCACCATTCCACCGAAACATCTCTCTTATACATCCACGACCACCTCATCACTGCTATTGGTTCACAAAAACTTTCTTGTTTCTGTCTACTTGATCTCTCTGCTGCCTTTTACACCATAGACCATGACATTTTACTCACTCGGCTCTCATCCTGGTCTGGCATACACGGCTCTGCTCTCAACTGGTTTAAGTCCTACCACTCATCTCGCACCTTCGTTACACACCTCACTCTATGGTGTTCCTCAAGGCTCTATTTTTGGTCCTTTGCTCTTCATAACGTATACAACAACTCTCAGTGCCGTCATTTCATCTCTGTCATTATATCGCCACCTTTATGCTGATGACACACAACTTTTTCTTGCCTTTCATCCCTCAGACTTTCAGACAAGCATCACTCATCTCCACAACGCTCTCACACAGATTACTACCTGGATGACTTCTAATCTTTTATCACTCAATTCCTCTAAGACTGACTAATAGGACTTAAACGGCAGCTTGCAAAGATTCACAACCCTTCGACTTCAATAGACACTACTCAATCTGCTCGCAACATTGGCTTCATATTTGATGAACATCTCTCATTCTCCGATCAGATCTCTGCATTGTCTAAATCCTGCTATCATCGCATCGGCCCTCTTCGCTGCATCCGTCCATACCTTGACGTTCATACCGCTAAAACAATTGCCACCTCCACCGTACACTCTAAGCCTTAACTACTGCAACTCTCTGTACTATGGTCTGCCGAAATATCAAAATTAATAAATCGTCACCAACCCATCCAGAATGCTCTTGCTCGAACTGTTGTCCAGGCTCCAAAGTTGCACCACATCACTCATATTCTGAAATCTCTTCATGGCTTAAACTTTCTGAACGAATTGAATATAAAATCATCTCTCTCACAAAATTCTCAATACTACTCAGCCACTGCATCTCTATGACCTCATATCTATTCAGCCTCCTCGCGGTCACAACACACGCTCTTCACCTTATGTCACTCTGATCAAACCATCATCATCACTCAAAGTCACTCACCGCTCCTTCCGACATGCTTCACCTCATCTTTGGAACCGGCTTCCTACATCGCTCAGAATTCCCCATCCGAATGATTCATCCCCGGACCCCATCTCAGCTACCTTCATTCGAACATGCCGGTTTAACTTGCTAAACACTGCTATCAGCTTCCATCACTTTTTCACTGTTTCACTCTGAGCTTAAAACCTACCTTTTCAGAAAATCTTATCCTCCACCTTAGTCTGTTTCTGTCTGTCGGACTGATCTCATGGCTGAAGACCGTTTCCTGGATTTATTTGCTGATAGGATGTTACGTTTTAGTTCTTATTTCTTTATGTTTTGGTTATTCCTACTTGCAGCAGACTAAGGTGGCCAGCTCTCTCGTCAACTTTTAGGTGCACGGAAAAATAGTGATTGATTGATTGATTATGGTTGTGGCGCGAGTGCGGTGCATACTGCACATAGCAGGTGTGACCTGATCGAGCCACACAGCGATTGGCTGACCTGCAATGACGAATTACGGCGCACATCGGTGTAGTTAATTTGCAAGAACAGTGGTTTCAGTCGTCCGTCACATGCGTCATGCATTTTCACATGAAGTTCAACATCGCTCGCAACTCGTGCCACGTCTGACACTTTTTCTTCTCCTATACACGGTGCCGCAAAAAAGTATACCACTGAGATTTCTATGCAGTGTCCTAGATGTGAATGTAGGCCTACTGTGCACTGGCAAAATTTTTGATGCACGTGCCAGTGAGCCAGTGACTGAGTGAGGGCGCAGTCACACTAGAGTTGTGCAACGTATAGCCAACAAATGCACAACTACTTCGCAGGCAAACAGCTGCACTCTAGTGTTGACACACACAAAGCAATTGCAAAGCATACACACCACGTATAGACCAAACAAGCGAATATGGAACACGAAGATCCAGTTGAACAAAGCACGCTGCCGCATACGCACAGCGCGTAATAGCAATAGCAATATCAGGATGATGTTTCAGTGCTATCATTTATAGTAAAGCCATTGCGAAAGTTCACTCGGGTCATCTAAGTGAAAGTCGGTCAGCGCCAGGTGGCCGCCAACTCGTAGTCCAAGCAGCAAACCTGCCTTTTAAGTTCGCCTGTAGGCTGCCATTTGCATTATACTCAGCCGTAAGGATCAAACTCATTTTTTGAACCACGGATGGTAGAAGGCTAGGCACTGCAGTGGTGGTGTGCAGCCTGTGTCTAAAGCTGCGAATCGCAGAGAAACTGTCTGCAGCGCAGGTTCGATCCTGGGACCTCTAACGTGACATGCAGCGTACTTCTGTAAAATGTTAGCTTCTTATTCAGGTGACACTCAGCAACGCTGCTGAAATATGCAGTCGACAAGGTCGTCAAAAATGCGAAAATCAAAGATGCGACTCACAAACCGAAATTACATGTTTCAAACTGGACGCAGTATTATTAAGGACACCAGCTATTAAAGCTGATCAAATCAATCACGTAACGTTATGTACACGCCAACGTGATCAATACTTACTTAAGTTAGCATCATAACCACGCTAGCAAAGCAATCGAGTTGAGGTGTGTGGCACTATACCATAGTGGTTGGAGCACCGACTCGTGATTAAAGGTCCCGGGATCAGTTCTAACCACTGCACTGCTAATTACGGGGCTCCCTGAGTGGCAAGCCCTTCAGACGCATGTGCCACTGCAGCGCAAGCCGCGAGGTAAACAGGCACACCGTGCGACAAAAGCGACAAATTATTCAGGTAGGCCTACCTTTTCTTCCGGAAACATTGTCGACAAGGAAGAATCGTCGAACGAACAACCATCCGCCTTCTGTAAATTCAAGCGCACACAGAGGAAGATTGCTTGCTTGGTTTGTGTTTCTACGTCTTACATTCCAACCAACCAAAGGTGGTAGAACGCAAAACTGTTCTAAAGAGGCACACGATTAACTGCTCGTTCGCACCTCCGTTCAATGATTGTAGATGCCGTGTATTAATATGCAAGTTAGTCAATATAGCGCGCTGTCTGCTGCACTGCAATTCATGTTTCGAATATCAATTGCTTGTTTTATAACAAAAACTCGACATGAATGCATCGATCGGCTCCGAACCAACGCAAACTGCATAAAAAACGAACTGGTCTTGCAGCTACAGCCAAACTAAACATCGAAAACTTACTGCAGCGTGTTCAAATAAACGCAATAACAGTTGCAGCATATCCGTAAATCGGCAACAATTTTCAAATTAACTGTTAGTTCATCATAATTGTGCGTAACATATGCACTTAACAGCATTGCTAGATTTCTGTGAACATTAACCAGTTTGGTCAATAACAATGGCAAACTTTTAATGACCTTGGAGCGTGGCAGGCGAAGAGAAAGGCGGGCGGCTACAGTGGTTAAGTTACCTGTCTTCCAAAAGTCATCGGCCGTGGTGATGAACATTTGGACTGGAACTGTGTACATCCACTGCACGCCTTTGCGCTCATAAGTCAGCCCTGTTTCACTGTCAACAACGATAACTCGACTTCCGCCTGTTACATCATACGCCCACACTTACGCAGTCTTTCACGGGTTTGTAGCCTATATATCAAAATTTCCTCTCTTTTACTGTTTTTATTTAATTTACTGCAATTATTTCATTGATCTCCTAATTCTTTTTCACACCAGTGACTGTTACACGCTTCCTAAGTCCATGTCTTGGCGCTCAACAACTTTATTTCGATTGCTTGCTTGATTGACAGACTCAGATATTCTCGACAAACAAGATCGCCGAAGACTTTTGCATTGGCAGATCGGTATGTACAGCATAATAAGAGGCAGCACACGCTCATGCATCCACTCTGAATTCAATCGACGTGTAACCATACTCGACTCCGTGCGATAGTGTCCGGGCGTAAACTTCAAACCCGGCTATTGATTGTTAAACCTGCGTCGTCGGCATCACATCGACATGCGTTGCTATTTTGCGCTGACCGATGACCATATGTGCAAACCAGAAGCCAGTGACACTGACTGACTCCGGCAGGTGGCAGGGCGACACGCTTAGTCATCAAGATCTGTCCTACTATCCGTTTGGTTATGCCCCCCACAAAGTTTGTGTTCGAGTTTGTTGGAAAACGTATAAGCACAGGCTTACGTCATATACAGCTTATAATCCCAACTGATCTACACAAATACTGTCTACCATGGCAGCCGAGCTTTTCTGGTTGCAAAGCTGCGTGTATACGTTGAAAGCGGCTGGAAACGCAAAGGCACGCGATGTCTAAGAACGAGCATTTCTAAATATGTCGTCAGCGACTGTCTGAAAAGGCTGTGGGACTGGCCTGGCTGTCTGAGGTCCAGCTGCACTAAAGGCTCTGTCGCTGACAGAGTGTCAGTCGAGTGCAGTCTTTTTGGACGAGAGTCGGTGACGAGGCAGGAGTCGTCAGCCAGGTAGTTGGGAACGAGCCCATAGTCAGCGCCTGTTGGATCAGGGTGGCCACCTAGAACTCGACGCGCTGTTGCAGCTGGCAGACCACACAGCATCAGACAACTGGATTGGTGAGTCCATTCATGATTCAATGAAGGCTGAAATTGCTGTCAAAAAGATACACATCTCGTAGATTGTTGTGTTGAATTTTCTCTCGTCAAAGAAACTGTTTGTTGCAATTACGCACTGCACATCACACACACAGTAATATCACAATATAACTTAATTTGTAGTAATAATATGACCTTAATAATATAACATGCCAACCGATTTTGATGTGTCATACACGGTTGCAAAACGTTAGTGGATATAGCAAATCCTTCATTGTAGACGACTTCAGAGGCATCTCAATACGACCGGTATTGTCGAAAGTATTTGAACAGTGCATAACAATAATAATAATAATAATAATAATAATAATAATAATAATAATCTGTTTTTGTGCACGGTGACGTCACGAATGACGTAGTAGTATATTTAAACAAAAACCTTGTATTTGTGACACAAATTAAAGTTTTTTTGTGAAGGTTACAATAAAATGTGAACACATGGCGTAAGTGTTGATTATCTGTCATATTTCAGATTTACGATCATCGTACGACAATTGTAAGCATGTCGTAAATTTACGACCAAATTTACGACATTCGTACGTGCGACGTGTTTCGTGAATAGTTTCCACGGTGGAACGCTCGGTCGTATTCGTACGACCGATCGTACGTGCGACCATGTACGACCTTCGTGAATAGCACCGCTGACCTGCTGTCGATAATGCGTTCCGACATCGTAGGCAGCGTCGAGTCGTGACACCGAATCTCGACATAGTTGGATACGTCCATGTTGCACGGGGAAATATCCGATGAACCTTCCATCGAACGAATATTCACCGACGATAAGCCGGAGACGACTGGACCGAGATGCACCGCGTTGCCCACCAGTCACGTGGTACACAGTCGGAATCTGGTCGTAGTCGAGGAAGTCATCAGTGTCCACCGGAAAATACAGACGCGGCACCCGATCACCGCCTTGCCTGCCTCACATGCATATGCATGTGCGATGCATAGGCCTATGCTAATTTAGCGGCACTCTGCTTCAGTATATATACACACCACAGACATACTGTGCATGCGGCTCATGTCTAATCAAGAGAAATAGAACGAAATAAAAGCAAGTTCTGAATTGCGGCAAAAAACGTTTCAAGTACTTCACATTTCGTTGACCATATAGCAGCATTAGTAGGCCTACACATCGTTCACTGATTGATTGCTACGGAACAGAACAGGTTTAAGCCTAGAATACAACTCGATAGTATGGTCACCTTCCTAAAGCAAGACACTGCAGCTACCTGGTTACGTAATCGCAGTTAGGACCGTCTCCGCATGATCAACTTGCAAAGCTTAGAAATAAGACACCTCTGGGCAGATCTCTATAGAGCTATAAACTTGTTTTTTGACGTTCTTAATATAAATGTGGTCAGTCTTCTGACAATGCGTCAAATGTCGATACGCCGAATTACTGTGTGCATGAATGAACGAGGTGGTTGGCTTGCATAGCTGATTGCGATAGGTGGCCATGGACAGTGGTGTATTTAGGATTTCACAAGGGGGGAGGCAAACGTTCCCCTCCCTCCCCTTTCCTTC
>Ga0056115_1000735_pt1 | contig 14653 bp, 7 predicted proteins | sample WorMetOlspDAHAB1_FD_77007 | JGI IMG/M metagenome (GOLD analysis project Ga0056115, IMG submission 77007) | Marine gutless worms symbiont microbial communities from Max Planck institute for Marine Microbiology, Germany - Olavius sp. DAHAB.1 ...
AACCACTAACTGCTCGAAATTGCATTTTGCTAGTTCAGTGTTGCAGTTTTACGGACTGGAAATATTTGTAGTAGAGTTTGTCTTATAGATAAGCCGCATCTCAACTTCAGGTAGTGCTGTGACAGTTACCGAACCGAAACCGAAAACCGCGGTTTTTTGTCAGAACCGTGGAGAACCGAAACCGAGGTTTTTTGGAGCCAAGTGAAGACGGTTTTGCCGTCCGACATTTGTATTTATATAGTGTCAAACTCCATGAACAGACGGATGGACAGACGTACAAATACGCACGGCAACAACGTCCACCGCGATCGCCGCCGTGTCGACGTCTGACGTCGCTGCAACTTGTGGACTGTGTGGAGAAAAACTGACGGACGAACGGGTATCGAACTTGGTGCATTTTAGCCTTAGAATGTGACATCTGGTGGCAAAAACGTTAACCAATTTCTTGATGATTAACTGACCAAACTTCGTGTATTTATTGGTTGATCCCGGATTTTATCCCCCTTTTAAATTTCTGTGAAGCATCGCGGTTCGTTCCCCCCATAGGATGGACACCCTTGACAGACACAAAGAGACAAACAAACGAATGAAGGAACCAACGAATGGACGGATGATCAGACGAAGAGACGCCCGTCTCTTCGTTCGTCCGTCTCTTAGATGGAGTTTGACACATACGGTATAAAGCCAATGAGCTGGTTCGGGCGAGGAGACTGAAGGTGCCTTCAAAGTCTTCATCGCGGCTAAATTTCCCACTTAATACCTGAGCAGCTATGCGCATGCTTTGAAAGTGCATGGTAAGCACGAGTAATCACTGTGAAGTAGACTGACAGCGATCGTCAACTCAAGACCTATTCAATGCAATAATATACTCGGCGGGCCGCGGGCGACCCTGGATTACTGGTACAGGTGTATGCAGCAACAGTATTGAGTCTGCTACACCGACTAACAGGTAGTTGCGCTGGCTTGACAGCTGGGCACTTTGGGTCTTTGATGTTCGCTTTCGCCGGCGCTGTACTTCAGCCCACTTCTCGGTCGCGCTACCACCCGCTGTGACAGGTGGCCGGGAGCGCGAGCTAGTCAAGGTTGGACGAGATTTGCGACGTTATATACTGACGTTTACTGGCAGTGGCGGCAAGTGAGTCAGAGAGATCGATTCCTTGAAAATTTCATCGATAATATTACTATATTATTGAATTAATATGTACGTTATTTTTTGTCCGCATCTGGCAACCCTGCCGCGTGTAGTCTGTTGTTTGTAAACAGTTTTTGTTGACAAACGCACGGAGGTTTTACGCTGACCTTTTTACATATACAGATCAAGTCAACAACAAATGTTGTTTCAAGTTGCAACTTGCAACATGCTTATTATCATCAGCTCTCCGTTGCATCGACTGCTTCCGCTGTGTCGGGGGTCGCTGTGTTGCACCGCCGCTATGCAGGTGTTTTCGTCTGTATCGTTAGTGTTTGCTCTGCACATGATTAAAATCTGGAACTGTAAAAACCGAAACCAAACCGTGAACCGCGTTTTTTTGTAAAAACCGACCGAAACTGACCGCAAATTCACAAATGGAAACCGTCACAGCACTAACTTCAGGTCACCAAATTCAGGTTAAAATCGTGCGGCTTATCGTCACGATTTAATGGTAAGCTGTCATAGACCAAAACCAAATGACGTAACGTAGCTTCCAAGTTAGAGTTATGCCAGCATTACGACGTTACGTTCATAAATTTACTGGGACAAGTTTCTTAGGCCTATAACCTTCTGCAATACGATTCGATATGGCAAATTATCTCTATATTGGGTATCGGTTTCAATTATTGAAACAGCATTAAAATTTACTAGGGCAAGTTTCTTAGGCCTATTACCTTCTGCCACTATACACTGCACATAAAAGCACCAACAGGTCTATTTCACACAGACCGCTGGTAGTCATGGCCGTGAGTCAAAACCACTGCTCTGCAGGGTGCGGCTAAAAAACGTACCATGATGAAAAGTGCAATCATAGAATAATCGTACAAAATTTCGTAATAAAGTATTAAGTTATTCCAGAGAAATTGCATTTTTTGTCATGGTACATTTTTACAGCTGCACCCTGTATAGCGTAAGTTCAAAGACTTCAAGTGAGGTGCAAACGATAGAGTCAATCATGTCCTATTGCTAAAATTTTCACCGAGATCGTAGCAGCCGACAAACATCAAATTACTTGAGCAGAGACTAAACACGCGTTCTATACAGGCAACCGTTGCTGACAGAACTTCACTTCTTTCTTTTTGGTGCAGAGATTAAACACACATTTTTGTGTTGTTGCGTAAGTACGATTATTATGATGTCGCAAATTATATCAGCTGTGACTTGGGAAGTTTGAAGTTCACATCGCATCTAGGCCACTGCATAGAGACGGTCAACGTAATTATGTAATCATTGCCAACAGACCGACTGACTGTTCGTCCGACACTTGATGCTATCAACTGCTGTCCCCTCCTGTCTCCCCCACACGCTAGTAGGCTAGGCTTGACACGCAAGTGACGCAACTCAGACCACTGCGGACTTAATGCATTGCACAGGTGAATCAGTTTGCCACTGCAGCGGCTCGACCTGTAGTCCTGTATCGAACGATTCGATCTTCAACTAGCCGATATTCGATACGAATTGATATGGCAAAATATCTCTATTGGTATCGGTTTCGATTATCGAAACAGCACTACTGATTAGTAGTAAAAACAAGGTTGATTTGGACAATAGGATGACAGGACCGCATCGGAGTAAATATAAGTATAAATATAGATAAATCGGATGCTTATTAAACAGTACAGAGCTGACTCTTCTCTGTCATTACTGTTGGTGCCAGAAAGGACATCTGCTACATGTACTTCAACTGCCTACAGGGCTAGCGTAGTATTTACCGACATTTGATAGAAAGTAAAAAATACAAAGAAAAAAGAATCTGGAAATGTGTAAATGGATTATGAAGCAAAATTAAAAATTGCAATAATTTAAAGGAGCATATCACTCTGGTTTGTGTAAATTCTACATGTGCCTGTCAACATTATTGTAGGTTGATGTTTATATTGTCCCTGCCAGTCCCTGGGGGCTGGAAGTAATTATATGGCATGAAATGTTAATGTTAAATGTTAGTAAATTTAATATAATAATTACTATTATTGTCCAGTAAGTTTTGTTGAATGTGTACTGTACGTATGATCTTAAATTCCGTTTTTTTTATTTGTATTTACAGACTGTGTAGTATGACTTTAACTCATCTTTCGTTACTGAAACCATTGGAGGCAGACCTGCAATCCATCACAGTTGCTGTAAAAATGCAGGTTTGTGTACAGCTTGTTTGAAATGTAAGGCATTCATTCAATTTCTGTGCTGTGTTTCTAATATTCATGTTTACAGTATGAACAGTAATGCATTACAAAAGTTTTATGTTGTAACGTCAATATGACCACTTACGTACATGTACCATCATTTGTATTTTTGTAGCAAAATATATTTAAAAATGAATAATGTTTTTGATATTAGTTTTTTCATCATAATGTCTTTAGGTCTCTTACTGTGATATTTTATTGTATGCTAGGTGTTCTGTGGCATCAGACATTTTGAAAACAATTATATCACTGTTGCATATGTTGTCTATATAGAAGGGATTGCTCTTTGTTCACTGTATGTCTGTGTGTGTGTGTGTCAGCTGTCTATCATGTAGATGATTGTGACATGAGAATTTAAACATAAAAAGTTCAAAATTGACTGAAAGGGTACTGATTGATGTCTTCTGGGTGTCAGTTGATGTTTTAGATGTTGACATTGTGTGTTTTTATTTTGACAGAGTTCTCGACACATTTTGCGATCAAATGAGATTATTATTCCACCAAGTGGACTATTGGATGTTGAACTGGATTTATCATTTTCGATGCAGGTGAACCTTTCACTGACTTGTATTGTTGACTATTTTCGTTTCAGGTGTATTCACCATATGTATAATGATTAGGCTACTGGACAGTTCACTGACATATCAACTTGCAGGCTAAACAGTTTGTGGAGTGGACATTCAAGGACTATTAATGTGTTGAAATGCTTGATGGAAAATTGGGATTAGATAATTGCTCTAAATGTGATTTTTAAAAATTTGGTATCCTTGAAATATTGTCCAGTCTGCAAATTCTCCAGTCCACGAGTTATCTAGTCCGTGAGTTGACTGGTCCTTGAACTGACTGGCCATGAGTTGATTTGTCAGCGAATTGTATGGATGTCTGCACAATTGTGTACCTGTTTTACAATTATGCAACTTGTATATACTGTTTTTGCCATCGTGGTGCAATGACTTGAATGCTTCTTTCCTTCTTTTAAAGTATGTACATTTTAATGGTTCATTTAGAGGTCTGCTTAAACTTAGGTCCTGTATTATCCTAGCTTTAAATATTCTCTGGCAGACTCCTATGTTATTGCGTGGTTTTTATTGTATAATAAATGTGTACTAGGCCTACTAAAAGTAATTTTTGGTGAGAAATGAAGATGATGACAAATGTTGTTAATTGATTTGTTTTTTATTGCTGTGTTGTTGAATAGTATCCACATTTCATGAAGCGCAGTGGCAATCAACTGCAGTTATTGCTGCAGCGACGAAAACGTTACAAAAATCGAATGATTCTTGGATACAAAACGCTGGCAGTTGGTCAAATCAACATGTCTCAGGTTGGATTTATAAACAGAATCTTCATTTGAAATGTTACATTTTAGATGTTATTTGTGTCTTAATTAAAGTTATGTATTATGTACTGATTTGATATGATAGTAAGTACCGGTAAGTAATAAATTTTTCATATAAATTAATTTTTTTCCTGAAAATTTTGATTTGAGTAACTGAGCTGTGTTCTGTTGAATGTTGCAGGTTTTGCAGAAAACTGTCGACCAGCAGTTGTATCTGTATTCAGATTTGAAGGAACAGTCAAACATAATTGCACAAGTGATGGTTACATCTTTAATGAGTCAGCCAATTGTCGATGAAATTGGTAGGTGTTTTTTCTCTCCCAAAAATGATGACGTAAGGTCATAAGTCAGGGTCACATGGAGCTGTATTTCATGTCAGGTTAATAACACAGATTGTTAGATGGCAAAATTTTGATAGCTATATTTGTCGCATGTCGTATTTGGTCATTTACTGTACATGTAAGTAAATTTTGCATATGTATTACCGGTATGTAATGTTCAGTGGTTTTTGCTACCAGGTTCTGCATACGTGCTGTTGGTAATGTATCTGCAGTAGTAGATATTATAGATTTATTGTGGTAATTTGGATGATATACTCTGAAATCCCACATGAATGAAGTGTTACTTGTAATGTGATATGTATACATATTTCATACATGTACTATATGTACACATTGTAATGGCTGTAGTTCATGAGCAGGCATTTTTGCAGTGTATGTTAGTCAAGTCAGACCAGTAAATTATACAGAGTCAGTTTTAAGGGACCTGTGTACTAAACTGTAGAGTGTTGTGGTGTATAGGATTTAGGATTGTTTGGGGATATGGAATGGTACACAGTAGCATTGTGAAAGGTGTGGGATGTTTGGGACGTTTTTTTGAGCTGGTTTTTTGATGGGTGTCGTCTGCTCACGGTGCGTGATTTATTTGTGCAAGTCTCTTGAGTTGCCTTTGACTGAAGATCACCACAGGTCCTGACAGGGGCATTGGAGCCATCACCTCCAGACTGAAGACACAGGCATGGTCGACCAGCAAACACTTGGATACTTCGGACTACCGAGGCAGATCTTGTACCATTCAACTGCAGACTGCACATCAGGGTTCCCATGCATCCTGTGAAGTCCCGGAATTTTTTTTCTTGAAAATTCCAGGACCTGGAAAGTCATAAAAAATCACTTTGGTCCTGGAAAGTCCTGCAAATTAATGCTTAAGATCCTGGAAAGTTCGGGAAAAATATCTTTGAAAGTCCGGCATCATTTTCCTAGTGGTTCATTTGGAACACAAGCAGCAATAGTGTATCACTCAGTTTGTGTTGACTTGCTTATAATTAAATGCAGTGTGGAATGTTTATGAATTTAGTCGTCATCTGAATTTTCTGCAATGGACTACACTCCGAATATTGTGAGTAAAATTTTTTTATATGTAAGCATGCCGGGCTCCAAAAAGGTCCAGGAAAATTTTTCGTCGGGTTCTGGAAAAGTCCTGATTTTTTTTGTCAGTAAAAGAGTGGGAACCCTGCACATGGCCTTCTGGCATACACAGACAGAAGTGGCATTAAACTATCATCATGTAACTTTGTGACGAGTACACCAATGAAGAAGAAGACCGTGAAGATGCCAGTTTGATAATTACGCCTGTAAAAATGGTTGTTGGTTTTCCAGATCGTTCTCCTGGTGACTTGAGTGATGATGACGACCCTCGTGACTATCAGGACTTTTCATCAAATGACGACATAAGCGACATCGATGCAGCTGATGAGCGTCCACCACACCTGAGCAAGTTACATTCTACACGGCTTAACTTTTCATCACAGGTGTGTTACTTACCAGTATTTTGTTGTTATACTGTAATTGCTTGAAACTGTTGCATTGCTGTGTAAACTGTTTTGTGTCAACTGCCTCGTCTGAGATGAAAACACTGCGTTCGGCTACAAAATTAACGTCCTGATAATAAATCTTGTTGGCAGAGGCTGAGTGAGCGCACAATTTACCGGCATTGTGATAATCACTGAGTATAGTGTATAGTGCTTAGCTAAGTTATATCTAACCTGCTACTTTGTCATTCTCGTTTTTTTCGTGTATTGCTGTTTGCTCTTTTGTACTTCTACCGTTTTGCGGTGAATAACACTGTTAATTATGTGTAGCTGTGACACAGGTTGATGGTGATGTGATTGAGAAAATTAAGAACGATGATGATGACGATGATGATGATGATGATGATAACATGATGATTTATATGTCAGTGTCAGTGTCACTCGTGAACTTATAAAAGTGCACAATCGTGAAGCATCTGTACTGTGCTGAATGTGTTTAAAAACTTGCAAATAATTCCGTTTTAGGTTGTTTTCTAAAATTGTCAAAACTTAAGTGTCAGATCATGCAGAAGAGTTCCATGAAGTCAGATTGGCGCCAGAAACTGCCCGGCGACCTAAAGCGCCACCGTACTTGTGGTGCAAGTTGCTACAAGTCATGTCAATGACGGTTGTGTTGGCATTTAAGCCTGTATTAAATTGACAACCCTGCTGTTTGGAACTACTGTCATATTTAGTGTGCTTTTTGTTTTGTCAGGATCCACGATGCTAATACAGCAGTTTATTGTTTGCTGATTTTTGTGTTTACAGCAGAGAAATCTGAAAGAAAAATTTGTTGCCTTGTTACGTCGATTCAAAGTCTCCGACGAGGTTAGTCTTTTTGTGTGGTAGAGTGAAACTGCCGTACACCACATGTCTTCCACTATTCACATTGTTAATTAATGTAAGTTAATGGTGATGTGTGATACCTAATGTGGAGTAGCACTGGATGTTCTGTTCTGTTCAAGGATAGCGGCATCTGCACTGTGGCACTTGGAAAGGTGGTTGCAATTGTGCTAGAAAGTTGACACCTTGTATTAATGATGATGACGATGATGAGTTTTCATGTGAATTGTATCTAAATTGATGAATAGCTTCAGATGATCTTTTGTACAGAAGAATTGTTGCCAGTGATTTCGAAAATAGTCAAAACTTATCTGCTCAGATTGCGTCTTGCAGCATTCGGAAGTTTGTTGTTGACGACTGAACTTGTTTGTGTGGGTCAAAATTAATAAAGTTATTAATAGTAGCTGCCCAGTTGCATTGTAAACATGTAACTAGTATGCATGATGCGAACATCTGAAAAAACATTTTGGGGACCTGACTTTGTGCTGAAAATTGTTTATTTTTTTTACAGCTATGTTAGAAGTGCCATATTTATGTTCTGACTCTGAAATGACTAAAGACTGAGTCGTGAGGGATGCTAAACTCTACTCACTCCACGTGTGTTCTGTTAAACAGCTCTAGCATGGTTCAGAGTTGGCCATCTGCTTCCATTCATTTGACTGCTTGAGGACATTTCTGCTGGTTGAGTCATTGCTGCTTGTGTGTGTTCTGTAATGGGTTGGTGTGGGTGTGGCTTTAGTGGTCGGGGTGTTGGGACTTGCGATTGCAGGGTTCAATCCCAGCCGCTGAACTGTCGAGTGCAACTTTGGGGGCAAGTTGTTCACACACACATTGCCTCAGTCGCCAAGCAGTATTATTTGGTACCAGTGTGAGCTGGGGAGTAAACAGGCACGCCATGCGACACACTGGCAGCTTTGGCTGGTGCCTGGCTGAGTGCCGAGGAATCAGAGGCAAGCTCCACCCTGTGGGCCAAATTGATCGGAAAGAACTTTAGTTTACTTGTACTATTCAGGTGTTAGAATCAGAGCTTGGCACACACCCAGGTAACACCTGTTACGATGATGACCTGTTTGACGACATTGAGAATCCGAGTGATAGCGATGACGTTGATGTTGACACAATAAGTGTACACTCGACACCAAAGCCAAAACTTTCGTAAGTGCAAACAGTTTTTATTTGATTACATTCTTTTGTCATTCTCTAGATGCCGCATCCTTTGTCAAAGAGCTTGGTTTTCCTCAGGTGCTTTGTGTTTAACTTATTTATTGCAAATCTGAAACTTTGATTACTTCTTGTCTACTGGAAGGCTTACACCTCATCAGGTTATCCATTATATTATTGGGCCCGATTTACAAAAGAAATGTGCTTTAATGTAAACTTTAAAATTAGACTAACTTTATATATTACTCGTAATTTCAGGTGTTGACTTGCATATAATTATGTGGTTTAGCTGTTGTTTTGATAATTAGATTTATTTTTGTTTTGTGCAACTTAAACATGACCCGTAGCTCTCATGGCCAGTGCCCAGCAGATTAATAAATTGACACTGGATAGTAACACCGAAACAACAGGCCCATTTTCCGCAACCTTTATCCCTATTCCCACAACTTTGAAGTCTGTAAGCATTAAGAGTTCAGTTCAACTATGGTATGTTTTCAATGCCACAGTTCATGTATGCATGCCTCTCCATTGAAAATAGGCTTGTATGATGTTTCTGACACTGAAAAAGTCCAAACTTGTCTCGGCTACTGATGGCAGTTTTAGCCACATAGTCAACTTAACATGCCAGAAGCTCTGTGTTAACACTGTAACATTATTTTAATTGACTTATTTTTGCTCAGTCTTCCCCGTTCCTGCGGTATTACTGTGGCATTACTACGGTAATGGGTAGTCATTACCGTAGTAATGCCACACATATTGTCTCCATTATCGTGGAAATTCCTATGGTTACCTCGGTTTTACTGCAGTACACGTTACCATGTCACTCAGTAATTGACGTTTGTCAGTTGTGCAGTTTGGTGCTCTGAGTTAGTATTGATTTTTTCGTATTCTTGCTGCTGTCACTGTTGCATGTGAAATGTATGAATGTATTTAAGTGTCGAGTTTCATGCCACTTGATTTCTGGTTGTCAGGCCATTCTTTACCGATCAGGCTGTGACAAGCAGCTCAAACTTGCAGGGTCTGAAATCATACATTCTAACGGTAAGTTGTCGTATCTTTAAGGTTGAAAAAAATTTGTAACAATATTGTAAGTAAGCAACTAATTTAATTCGGTTTGATTTTGTTTAGCACATTGTCAACAAACCTGTAATGTCACAAGAACACTGCTGCTCTGAAAAAATATAAATGTTTCGAGATTATGACATGTTGACCAGAGATTGATATCTTGTTATATCTAAGCCAGTCCAAAATCATAAGCACATTATGTACAATGTGTAGCCGTAATTGACTTTTTTTATTAATGAATTTTGTTATTTAAAAAAATTCTATGACATCTTAACAGTGTAAGCCAAACACTTTGTAAAAATATAGATCCTTGTAGATTAGTTCTTTGGTTGAATTTAAAGAATTGTAAATTTGTGATGCGGCATTATTTTATAGCTTCATACTCGAAACTTGTTAATTAAGGCGCTGATTTTGTGTTCTATAATCTGTGGTTGTGTGAAAATGAATTGTACTCAGGCATTCAGTGGCTTGCATGACTGTTACAGGATGCCGAAAGGAGCAACAGGGCAACTGGTTCACCAAAAATGGAATATGAGCATAATGTGGTTAGACTATACACGTTCATGAACTTGCTGGTTGTATCGTTCGTGTTGATGTAGCATGCTTAGCTTCGGACTTCTCTTTTTATCCGTGGAAACCATATTTCAGGATGTGGAGCTTACTGTTTTTGCTGTATTCTTTATTGCAGTACTTTGCCATATTATGTCTCTGTAATATACCAGTATGTCATTTTTGTTATTTTACATCACAAAAGGTTTGTTGACTTTCAAATTAATAATGTATGAACAGGCTTACAGAAAGAAGATAATTTTTGAAGGAGGAAAAAGAGTTGTTGTTATTGCAGCTTGATAAATAAGTGTTTTTTTCTGTAGCTAGTTATGTTTTCAGAAATTAGCACAGTTATGCTGACCGTTGCTGTTGTTGTCCATTGTTGCATTACGTTTAATGTGCTGATAAGCTATGCATGCAGTTCACTACTACTTTATTTACGTGATACGTATTCACACTTTTTTTACAGAACTTAGTGTGTTCCATGTCTTGCAGTCACGTTTTGCATGTATTTTCATTGTATGCTTTCAGTGTTCGTGTTCTGTTTACTTTCCTGCATTAGATATTGTTTTCACAGTTCCCAAATCTGATTGAAAGTTCTTGAACTCTTTCAATTTTTCGTGGCTTGGAAAGACTTCAGGAACCACCAAGGTCCTCGAAGGTCATAGAGATTAGCTTTAGAGGGCTTGGCGAGTCCTAAAAATTTGTTTTCAGTGTATGGCACCACGTTAGCAATGTATTTCCCACAATTACTTTTCCGTTTTCAATAAAAAATAGTGGAGCATACCATGTCTTTTGGACATTCAGCAGATTTCAATACTGTCTGAGCCCAGCAACTGTCAGTAAATGACTGGTTGGAACAGCGGTATTTTATTCTTATTCCATTCTAATTCTTATTAATGGTGATTGCTGTGCATTGGGACAACATGCCGAAATTGCTCCCCCAAAAAAGTTAAATCCCCCAAATCTGTGGAAAGTTTTCGAATTCTGTTGGCAGATTCAAGTGGGAACCATGACTCGTGTTTGCGTTTTAGTTACCGGTAGTGTTTCAGACCGAACAGCTGATACTGTTCGTAGAAAAAATTTTCAGTTAAGGCAGTCATGTGTATCGGTTTCGTGTGGGCGCTGTGTGTGTGTTGAAAATCGTGAATTTATCCATGCAGGATGCCACGCAGCGCTCGGGCGCGGACGGCTTGCGTGATGTGGCCGTGAGAAGAAAACCACACAAAAACCGAGCTTTCTTTAGACGCCGACAGTCCGCTCCATCGTTAAAGCTGCATCATTTCCATCGACACGTGAAGCACTCCAAATTCAGCAGGACGAGGCGATGTAGCATGGGAAGCCGTGAGTCAGCTGTAAGTTTGTATAAAATTTTGGTGTTTGACATGGCAGTCAACTCTGACCAGTCTTGTCTAGTACTGCTGTACCCTACAGCTTTTGGCATCTAATGGTATTGCTAAAATGGTGCTTTTGGCGCTTTTTTGTATAACCTGCTAAAATAACATACATAAAATTCGGAGATAGCTTTGACTGAAGGGCTGACGGTTTCATTGACGTCTACATGGCGAGTCAATCAATCAATCAATCACTCATGAATTTTTAGAGTGGCCTAAGTATTTAAAACACTGCTAGGTCCACTATAGACAGTGTGTAGACACCGAATGTCGGGATATGATTCAGTGAGTGAGTACTCTGAGTAGAGTTCAACGCCCCTACCCGGCATACTATAGGTCCATTTCGGACGTGGAGACATCTACATGGTTAAGTTAGGCCGACACTGTTCACTTTGTCGTCATTATGGCACTTAAGTCGAGTAACTTCACATTTGATGTTGGTCAGTATTTGTGTAGATGCATGGCTTTGCATGTTAAGTATGAATGTTTTGAGTTGCGTTTTTTCATTTATTATTCTGATTTGTGTTGTAACAATGTCTGCACGATGTGACATTGTGTAAAATTCTTTTTCTGCTTAGCAGTAAGAATAGTAACATTCTTAGTCAGTAATATCTTGTGAGTGGTTGAAAGGATACAGCGTCATTGATTCAATTCATTTTGTATTTTGGTGTTACCTGTCAGAGTAAAACGTGCACTTGTGCAGTTAGTTGCACAAGTGAATAGATTTTATCGCATTGTTGCAAACACGTTTGCATGCTGTATGTAATCGTGTTACTTGTTAAAGCTGTGAATGTTGTTGGCTTTTGATTGAGATTTTTTTGGCTTCAAATTCTTCAAATTGAACGTCTCAGAAATCTTGGCTTCATGTGTATCATAGGTGTCCTTGATCGAGTTTCTGTATATAGTTTGGTGTAGATTAATGCGTTAACAATTTCGAATGGCATTATATACTTTCAGAAGTAGACGTTGCTGGCTGATACTAATACGTTGCAGCACAGTGTCTTACTTTTGATAAGAGTTACGAAAAATTGGTTGCTACTTTAATTAATGGGAACAAAACAAATTGTCCACATTTTGCTGATATGGTGTTACTTTTACTAAAGTTTTTGTTTGAACTGTTAGCTTTACAGTAGCATATTTAACATTGCAATAGATGGGTGGTATCACCATATTTGTGCATACTTAGAAACTGTGTATAATGTGATGTTATAGTTGTTATCCACTGTTCTAACGGTAAGCCGCCTACTTTTTGTTTCTGTATGAATCATATGTGTTAGAGAGGTTTGAAAAGTGGGGCAGCTAAATGGTTTGGCAAAACAGACCCATTGAAAAACAGTGTGCGGAATCCAACTTCTCAGGTTGTTGAGTTTCACTGGTTGCCTTGTAGTCTTTGTTATTTGATCATTGAGAAAGTCATACAGTGAGTACGCATTGTGGGGCCAAAATATTTTGACATAAAAACTCTATGCCATCTGTTCCACTTGGAGAAAATGCGTGGCTTTTACAACTGGCCTTTGTTGAGTGCATGATAGGTAGAAAAATGTGTCGGTGCCTTTGATGTGAACGATATTGAGTATGCTAGAAAATTTGTCGATAGTTCGCTCATAGCATTTTTGTTTCACTGCTGCATATTGCACTGATACATACGTTTGTTCGTGTGTGCATGTCTGCTTTCGTTGATGCAGCCGCGTCAGACTCTTGTGGAACAGTTGGCATCTCTGCTGACTTCGGCCAGTGTGCTGCCAGAATGTGTTGTTCTTATTGACGGCCAGGAGCACTATTCCCAGGTCAGAATTTGTCACTTTGTACACGATTGTTGATGTGTCACGTGTTTATTTTCTGCTTGTGTTACTTCACGTGATTTGAAGCTGCTGTCGGTGGAGAAAGCACTGTCAGTATTTATTCAGCGCGCGCACATTCGTCGTCGGATGCGGTCAGAGGCGCGACGAGATGACCGGTATTATTTGTCCATGTGATGGTGGAAGTGAAATGTCTAGAGATGAGATTTAAAAAACAGGTAATATGTTGCACTGGCGTATGTCATGTGGCAGCTCGTTCCAAAGTCGTCATCCCGGATCCGGACACAGAAAAGCGACGAAGTCTGAGGGTAGTATCAGTACGAGGCACAGATAACAAGTCCAGTATGGAAGAATGTAGAGTGCACGTTGGTTCATGTGGCTTCAACATGTTGGTAAGGTGGATGGGGTCCCAAGCTTCACTGACTTGAAACGGAGAGTAGCAGTCTTGAATTCAATTCTTCTCCGAACAGGTAACCAATGAAGGTTATGTAGAAAGCTGTAACATGTTGCAAAGTTCAGCTAAATGGATTTGTGCCAAATTATGCAGTATTTTCACTCAAGCTGTGCAAAAAAATGACGGTAATATTGTACAGAATGCTCTTTGCAGTGTCTACCAACTCCATTTTGTGCATTATTATTTTTTTTCGCCCTCAGTAGTAAAGGTCCCGAGGGCTAAAATCATAAAGCTAAAATCAGATTATTATTATTATTATTATTGTTACAAAAGTATATGTTTAAAGTGGCAAAATCACGTGAAATTGCTGCAGGACCGCTGTACAGAAATAAAAAAAAACGGTATAAAATGCGATAAAAATCGTTTGTGAAATGTCAGATCAGAATAATTGTAATCAGTGAGATTGTTCTGAAAATGAGACACATTGTTCTGTGGCGACTAATGAAGATTGGGGGAAGGAATGATTGAAGAGAAGTCTTGAGGCGTTTCCTAAATATTAGTCAGTGACAGCAATGACATGACATTCTGCAGTAGAATGATTCCAGAGCCGGGAAGCAGCGACTGTAAAAGATCAGTTGCTGGTGACTGAAAGGTGGTTAAAGTTGCAGTAAGTGAGTAGAGTTTGACGTCCTTCCCAACATAGTGTAGGTAATTTTGGAGGCGTGGATGAAGATGTAATAGCTAGGAATAGGATCGAATAGATTAGGTTCTTGTTTTGTTGTCAGATTTTTCTAGATAGTCTATCTGTCAGATTCATCCATTGTGGCTGGTGTGTTGATGTCGGTCTCAGGTCATATCGCAGGCGTTGCAGACTGCTAACCTCAGTAC
>Ga0056115_1000736_pt1 | contig 14653 bp, 8 predicted proteins | sample WorMetOlspDAHAB1_FD_77007 | JGI IMG/M metagenome (GOLD analysis project Ga0056115, IMG submission 77007) | Marine gutless worms symbiont microbial communities from Max Planck institute for Marine Microbiology, Germany - Olavius sp. DAHAB.1 ...
CTTTCAAATTCGTTCTGGCGCCACTGTATAGCCTGTCCGACAGTGCTCAAATGGAACAGTAATTTGCGTCGCTGCAACACTGGCATTTTTACACTGACACGAATTGACCGAGGTGATCTGAGCCATGCGCTCATGCAGCGCTTATAACTACTTCAGTGGCAACGATACAAGATTCAGTTAGTGTTGTTGGTGTTGTTGAGCTGACATCGTTCGACCATACAACATTATTCTTTGTTGATTCAGCATCGAAAATGTACGGCTGTTTGTTGATCGCTTCAGCTTTGCTGTTTACTGCTGTCCAGGTAGGCCTATACATGAGATGCGTCGTCACTGTAGGCTATAGCTATCCGAAATATAGCCTACGTGCCGAAATTGTGACAATTTCACGGAATTTATTTTTTAATCCGAACTGCGGCTCGTAAATTCGTAAATGACAAAATATTGTGATTATTCTTTGAAATTGATTGGTCTACGATTTTACGTATTTGACTAATTTGGCTTGCTTGTTTGTTAAGCTGATAATTACATCTCATTGAAAACTGTAAAGTCAATAAAGCTACTTTATTGAAGGCTACTCTAGAAAGACATTACGCTGAAATGTTCATTGTACATGCAATGAAAGTTTGAGTAAACTACGCATCCGAAATGATCTTAGGTTAATGACACATGGGGTCGAAAATCGACTCCGATTTTCGACACAGTGTGTCTTCAGCCTAGATACGGACTAGTTAATAAGCAGTACTATAATAACATGGAAAAGGTAGGCCGATATCGCCGCGATAAAGTTAAATAAAAATGTTTTTAAACAAACGTTCGAAACTTCCAACTGTCTCTATAGCCGATGCTGCTCACAGAGCCAATGGGAAACTGTTCCACAAACATGCAACGTCAGGAGCGAAAGATCAGTCGCCACTCGGAAGTGTTGTATGTGTGGAACAGCACAATGGCATCCTGTTAGACGTCGAGCTTAGCTGTGTTGGGTGATGGAGTTATACAAAATACTCACTCACTCGGGGCATTTTTACCATACAAAGTGCTGGGGGAATTTCCCCACCAGCCCTTCTACTTGCCCCATGACCCCTTCGGTAACTGTTACTGCCCCACCAGCGTTTTGCCCTTTTCAGCTGCAGGTATAGACACTATATACAAAGGTGCTCGATCTGAGGCTTGTTACGCTTGTAACATAAAAAATTGATGTTTAACAGTATATTCAGGCGTGGAGTCTGGACCCCGGAGTGCCCCTTGTGACTCCACGACCGTGTCCTTTTTGCCTGATTTTCCCACCATTCACATTATCTTTATTCTTAAAAATCGCCTGCACTCACTCATTGAATGAACAAAGTTTCACGTGAAATTCCCCGTCTGTGTGTCCAGGTCAGTCCGTGTTCGATGCCGGTGGGATGGCGGCCTTTGACCACCGAGGAGCTGGTCCAGCGCGCCGAGGAAGTACTGTTCGGAAGAGTTCGACGCACGTTTCCAGACGACAGCGGAAGACCGTGGAGCCAGAACCTGTACACGGCCGAAGTGGAGGTGTACTGTATCATGAAGGGACGCGGAACGCCTCCGCTGCTCAACATCACTGACGTCGGTTTGTCTCGTTAACTGCATACAATTTGTATTACTGCATCACAAAGGCTTTACAGGGTAGCCCAAAAAGTAAGCCACTACCGAATCATCCGTATTAACGCCTGCCAATTAAATAGATTTTTTTTCGTCAAACTGAAGTGCTAATCAAGAACTACAATGCTATCACTTGGTGCTAGATATTCTATGCGTGACCTATTTTGTGACATCAATTATTTTGCCTTCGTAAGCTGTGATTTCCACCCCTAAACCATCTTTTCGATGGAAATTTGAGCAAAAAGCTTTGTGATTTCCACATTTTGTCTTTCTCCAGGTTTTTAATTACGATTTTATCATATACACTTATCGTACATATGTCGAAGATCAAAGCACAGTATGCCATTATTGACGACGTCATAAATCAGGTCATACATACATGTAGAATACCAACTGATAATAGTCATGTGCTTATTTATTTATTTCACTCAAACGTGACGAAAAATCTAGCCTGATTGTCGTCATTTATGGGTTCTAATGCGATTTAACGACGACTTGGCGTATATATAGCCGCTAAATTTTTTGGGTACCATCCTACATTAAACCAGTCGATTACTGAATGAAAATGAAGTTCTGTGGTCCGTCCTCAGTCCCTGATTAAGGTATCTGGGACGGGCCAGCTAGTTCCCATCTCCACTGACGTTGTACGCCGCACGGGATGTGTAAACAAGAAATTTATATAGCGCACAGATATAATATCTTTAATGCGCTTGATACATTATGCCTAATAGTGTGCAAACGAGAATGTCTTTAACTGACGCCTAAACTCAGTGTTAAGTTCAAGAGCCTGACCACGCAGATAATCTGTCAAAGAATTCCAGACTGACGGACGATGTTGCGACACTGAAAGCACGCCGACCAGCACTGAACAGTTTGTGTTGTACCATACGCGTTGTAGGCTTCGTGCCCGGCATGTGCATATCGACGACTCTGCTGCCAACGGAGAGTTCAGTGATCCTGGCAAGTGTCTTTGAGAACGTCTACCGTGCGAGGCGCACCATCCGAGCTAACTGGCAAGAAGCGTACCATATCGCCGAAATCTGTGGCCTGCAAAAGGTCTACCCCTTCGGTGAGTCGATGCAACCATCGAATGTTGTACACATGCGTGGACGAAATTGCAGCTCTCTCTCTCTCTTTCTCACACACTGCTAGACTGTCGTGATTTTGATATTTTATTATTACCTTATAATATAGAAAGAGCAGAAACAACTTGAATTTCCTTGTTTTCAAAGCATGTCGTTCTCACATAAAAGCAAAATAAAGTTAGAAAAATTAACATAGGTTACCCTGTCGTTTGATTGTGCAGTTCAGAATGCACGTTGATGTAAGCGGCCTAAAATATATAGGCTACAAAAATATCCTGATCAAATTGTCACTCCACATTTCTCCAAAATAATCCAAATAGGCCTAAGTCCACTCCTCACATCTCACAGATAAAATGCACCAAAGTTGACTTTCTCGAGACACAGTGTATGTAGCTGCAATGGATTGCTTTCCCCTGCTCACCTTCAGTGTCGTTCTCATTTTGCTCTCTGTCTTTTGTTATTTGTTATGTTAATTGCAATTCGTGTACGATATTTAATTGTAAATGAAAATAGTACACACCAGTCACGTCAATAATTAATGCCATGGCAGTTAACAAGAGTAAAGTCGACATTGTAATTAAGACGTCGTGCGACACTATTTGCAGGTATCGACGAAGAAAGCGCGTCGTGGATTTGTCCGACGCCGTCTCCCCCTGGCGAATGCAGGGGAACCGGCGACTCCGAAGAGATCCCACCGTTCTACTGACATGCCCGGAGACTATATACGTTGCAAGAATACAGGGAGCGAAAGAAGGGGGCGGGGGTTAATGCTTTCTCCCAAGTGTCGAAGACAGCCCCCTTTGTTGCCTTAGGCCTTTCTGAAAAAAATATTCTGCCACGCCACGCGTAGGCATATAGGCCTACGCGTTTTCTGAAAATTTATAAACAGAACTTTTCAGGTGTCATTATATAGGCCTATAGCGTTGCACGAACAAAAAGAAAACTTTTAATCCTTGCGCCGAAAAAAAAGTAACTCAATTTTCAAAATGCCGTGAGGTTTTTTTTTCGCGGGAGATCTGGGCTCAGGGTATTTTTTGCAATGTATAATCCAAATAGTAGTAGGGCCTATACCGAGTAGTTTTTGACCCGTGGGTTGTCTTTGCCAATGACGACGTGTATAATTATATAGGTTAGCGAACGTATAGCATTTAGTCCTAGCACAAGGAAACAGAATCAGCTAATAATTAAGAATGTTAATAAGCTAATGTCTGCTCACAAACAATCCAGGATCAGTTTTGGAATTTATTTTTTTTTCAACGTAATTAAAACGTATTTGATCTGCTGCGATTTTGAACTGCGATTTGTCGACCATTGTCTTAATAGCTGAACTATGAGTTTTTAATGATCAAAAATTCTGTAGAAAGGCACGCGTAGGCCTGCATACGTTGAGGATTTTTTTCGCCGCTGTTCTGTGTTAGCGCCACGGGTAAGTGGAGTACGTTAGTATGCAGCCGGTTCAGCACGGAGTTCATAAACTGGAAAACGTGACAAACAGTGAGCCGAGCATGCGCAATGCCAGTGAATGCATTGATGACCAGCAAACAACCAAGAAAAGCTTTTCACGTCATCATCATCAGCTGCAGCAGCAGCAGCAGCTGTTTATCGCCAGACCGGCATCGTGCACCGCCAAGCCAAGTCACTTTTTATGAGCGACGCGACTCGACAATCATAAATGCGCTGTATATGTGACGACCGCGGGCATAGGGGGGTGTCTATCATCTAGGGGGAGGCGATTGGGGAGCAATCTCCCACTTTTTCAGAATTTGGAATTTGGTAAAACTGTTGCTCATCTGCACCAGGAAGGAATTTCTGTACAGTTGCATGAATGCTTTGACGAATAAAACGCTGACAATAAAAGTATTAAATCGCATGTTAATTATCAGCGCAGTTTACATATCGCTTAAATCTGCCGTTTCAACTTTTGGTTTGTGTTTAACTGTTTTATACATGAGGGTGGGGTGTTCCTCCATTTTGACTTTATTGTTTTGGGTAGTTTATACACCCGTAAGTGTAACTCGCGTGTAGCCTTAATGCTCCCATTCCAATTAACCGAGGCACATATACAGCAGAAACATAGGGTTCTGGTACAGAAATGGGAAATGTATATTTCAATTTTGAAAGTATAATTTGGCGGATTGTTTAACGTGGTATCGATTTTCGCTCGATACGAACAGCGCGTCGTGTTTCAGTGACAAAGATGATAAATATCGTTTGACATTCGCTTGTCAATTTTGATTATAATTCGTCATGTGCACACCGAAAAAATTCCCCTGTAAACTATCAGGCTGTAATGAGCTGTTCTGAAGAAATTGCGAGCTTGTTTACCCTGCATGAAACTCGATTTAGTTGAAACTCTACTCTCAGTGAGTTCTTCATCGAGCAAAGTTTCACGAACTTTTCCTCGCTGTAAAGATGCGGCAAAGTCCGGAGTGCGCTGGGGTTTTTTTTTGCGATTCTCGCTGTGATCAACCGCAAACTGTGATAAATGCAGCGGCAACGAGGCAGGCCGGAGCTACCGAGCGATAGTTCATCCGTCAGACACGTACGTGCTTCAGCATTTGAGAGTTCCGACAACGTCTCCGGCTGCACGCGTCGCTCGCCTCTTCTATAGGCCTACAGGGTGACCCACAAAAGCAAGTCACTGCCGAATTGTCAATACAACGTATTTCGCATGAATCGCATTATACAAGATGAGGTTTTTCGTCGAACTAAAGCATCAAAACAACAACTATTGTAGGCCTATTATCACTTGGTCTTAAAATATTCTACGTGTTGCCTAATTTGTGGTGTCAAATACTGTGCGTGACCCGCGACGCTGAAAATGGGTCAAATAACCGTTAATGCATCAGTGGGCCTTAGAAATGAAATCTATTCCTACATAGTCTCTAGATGAAAATTCGTGTAAGAATATCTTGTGTTCTCTTTTTCAATGTTCGATTTTCAATAAATATATTTTATTCATACTTGTTGTCCACATCGCAGCTTCAAACAGTTACTGGTTATACGTCACATATTGGAATATAGACTATACTTAATATTTTCTTATGCTTCGTTTATACCCAAATTTTACGAAATAAAATATCGAGCTGCATTGGCAGATTTTAATACAGTTTAAGAATTACTCGGTATTGGCCTACTTTTAGGCCACCCCCACATACAGTAGACGCAGCGAGTTATGTCGGCTGAGCGTCGCACACGTCTCTATATAATACGCCCGGCCGATATCGGTCGCCTGCTGGCATATTTGTCACAAACCGCCACGCCAGTCCGGGGATATAGTCGCAGATTTTTTAGCTTACGGAAACTTTGTAGTGGTGCGGCAGAACGAAATCGGAGTCTTTTGACGACGGTTATGACAGGATTGAGTTAGTTACAAAACGGTCTATAATCGTGGATTATGCGCGAATAATCCTCGTTTTTCTGTGGTTTCTATACTGGTCCTCGCTGCGACCCTGTAAATGTGCAATGAAAAATTGAAGCAGAGCCCATTTGATCGAGTCAGACCGGAAACGACAAAGTCAAAGAGAAGTGCAACTAAATGCGCATCAAATCAACTTCAGTCAAGTTGCCTGTAACAGTGCATGAATTCCAGGGGTCACAGGTGGCCGGGCGCCCTCTGTTTTGCAGCAAGCCCCCTGCCTTAGATTCTGAGAAAAATGGGTTGGCCGGGTTTGGACCCTTTGTCGTCTTTTTTATTTTGTCTGTAATAAAATATTGGTGATTAGTATTGTGCACAATCAGATTTACTGACTAGTAGATATGCCACCCAGTGTTTGAATTGCAGGGAGGGGAGGGCTGGAAGGGACCACCCATTTGGCCGCATATTTCCTTACCCCAGTCGGTGCCTCTGATGCCTAAATCCATTCGATTCCCTTAGTAACTATTCTATAATTCGACCACTGATCCACAATAAAATACGACAATGACAAAGCACCATCAGTTGTAATTAAAAAGGTAAAATATAGGTGCTTAGGCCTAGCTACTGCAGTAAGTAGGCCTATACACAAATTGCGACAAAAATATAAACACAAAAACGATGGAATATAATACGGAGGCGTTTTACTGTAGACTACGGTATACTGGACAGGTGCTGTAGCCAATAGTATATATACCCTGTAGTGTAAGGGAAAGATGGTTGTAAAAGTTGAAAGTTTATCAGCGGAAGGGTTAGGCCTAAAGGGTGTAAGTGTTACCATGAGATATAATATTAGTCTACCGGTATAAGTATTTAGCGTTAGGCAATACCCCTAGGTGATATAAGCAATGAGTTGAAGGTAGCGATTAGTTTGAACGAAACTGGAACGAAAACTATAACTGAAACGCTAGATCGACAATAACACTGCGACCGCCGTTGACCGTGCAGCCGTCGACAAGTTCATGGATCGAATCGAGAGACCTCAGAGAGCTCGGCGAGGCAGCGACGTCAGACGCCATTTGACGCTTGACTGACCTATTCCGCAGTCAGTCAGTGCGCCCGCCAGCCAGCCGGGCATGCGGCCATTTTTCACGCTAACTGCCCACCAGGGGGAAGCACGCGTCCACTACCGTCACGTGACCGGAAGTGGCGCATATCGATCCTCACACACTGAGCTAATCGTCCTCTAGTTAGTAGCTCCGCCTCCCATTTTTCTCTCCCAGGGATTACAGCAATACACGATTTATAGAATAGTCAATCCGTGATACCAGTGGTACGGAAGTTTACCAGGGATTGTTTATAAAACCATAGTTGTACCCCTACCTGGGACCAATCGCAATGTACATATGCAAATTAGTTGACATAATACACCGGGTGTTGAACTCGGTACCCGCAGCATACGACCTGGCCCATCGAACTAGGCCCACTCAGCCTTCCATCCCTCTGGGGTCGGTAAATGAGTAGTAATCCATGTAATTACGGTACGTATTATAGGGTGGAGACCATTAAACGGAAGACTAGGATTACGTATTTCTGTATGGCTGAAGGTCAAAGTCCGCAAAGTACATGAACTTCCATAAAAAAATTATGCATGAATTCCACTCCTATACAATATTTTTGACGGAAAATCGTGTAAAAAATCCAATTCAACGATTTCATCATGTACACTTATATCACCCATATCGCAGATTTAAGCACAGTAATTGTTGACGTCATAAATTAGGTCACACATAGAATGTTTAATGCCAACGTGTGATATTATTGTGCTTATTTTATACTAAAAATCGATAAAAATTCGATACTTCACTGACGGGTTCAGTAGGATTCAATGATGATTTGGAATAGTGGCTTACTTTTTCGGGGCACCCTGTATGTGTTGAACAGCACATCGGGGTAGCGCACACAATACATCTTCATAGTGACTGGTTTTCAGCTGTTTTGCCGCAAAGTCGTCTCTCGCATTCGTCCGCCTTTCACTCCCTCGTCCATTCAATATGTCCAGGCCTTTCTACAGCTATTTACATCCACGGGAAACCTTATCATTTGCCTGTTTGTGTGTATAGCTTTGCAGCCTATTTTGCATCTGACGAGTTTTGAGCCAATGTAGGCGAGTTTTTCCCGAAAAAAAATTTGCTTTGATGGTACTATAGTTGTGTTATTGCATGCGATAGGCATGTCCTACGCATTACAGATACAAAGTCACGACATGCTGTATAACAGCGAGCACGCATTTGCGTGGGTTGCATCAATAGTAAGTATGGCAAACAGCAGCCCTATAATAAACTGCTGATCACGACTGCTCACGTAACTTTCCAGTGGCATCTCGTCATATTATCGCTTTTCAAATTGAAATATCTTTACCGCCAATATTTTTCGATATTTCTGACAACATTATGCGAATTTAATCTTCGCATTTTTGTTTCCTGTTAATTTGTCGACGAACAGTGACGTCACGTCCACGCGGTCATTAAACTTGCAGAAGTCAACAGTCAACTCGAGCGGCGACGGAAGAACGGCGCCTCATTTTGCAGTACATACTTGCCGGAGAAAGTCTAAAGAGTTGATTTCGGTGAAAATTAACAAATTATTGTAGACGAAAAGGCTCACGCTTTAAAACATTGGTTGTCAGAAATGCAAAAGTAATTGACATATATACATTGAAGGAGAGCCCTATTTTTTTTACTAGACACTGTATTTATAAGCTTCGCGGGGGAGTAGGCCCTATAGAGAACTGCTGATAAGACAAACAAACACACCGACTAACAAAAGTAGAGTGATAGCACGGCATACAAAGACAGTTACGACGCATGCATCAGGGAGTGGCAGGCACGTACAGTTCAACGATGTGATTGATTGTTGAATTTGACGGATTAGGCTAAAAGGTAAAAGCGTTTGAAGTTGTCTAACGTAACGGATCCGGTCGGAAGCGGGAAAACTTTCACCTTTGCAATTTCGATTGCCTGAATAATAACGATAATAATAATAATAATAATCTGCTTTTTGTATAGTGCCATCTTTAGACTTTCAGACGCGCTGGAAAAAGCCAGTTAGGCGGACCAAGAGCAGATAATAACGAAAGAGAAACGTCTCTGACGTGATTACTTTGAAGCCACGTATCATTGTAACTGAACAGCGAACAGAATTTCTGCTGATATAGAAAAAAACGCCCGGCCCATATCACCACAGAACGGTCGCCGTCACGACGTCTTCAAACTCGACCTCATCAATTCCGCGTCATGTATTGTATATAGCTGCGTCAATCGCTGCTGTTTGTCTCGTGGGGGCACAGTGTTTCGGGGGACATACGGCTTCCTCGAGCAGGTCAGGTGCCCATTCTGTGACATTCCTCTCCCATGAGATACGCCCCGCTCTGAGGCGCAACACAAAAGCAATTCCTAGCAGCCAGTTTCATTCTCATCTGCACCGTGACGTAGCCTACATGTCTACAAAGCATTCGCGCCTGTGAACAGTTAAATGTGTGACCAGATTTCATTTTTTGTGTGGCAAACGATAACGTTCATAATACCTCTTAAACAACTCAAGACTGGTCCATGTACGAAAAACGGAAGTTATAAAGTGTGAAGCGAACGTAGAGGTAAAAGATTATCCGAGAGGGGGACAACTAGCCTACGGGGACGGATGTCCTAGAAGCGAGGATGCTGTGAAGATTGCATTTCAATGCCCGAACCCATCCCAAGCCCACGGAGAACCAGTGTATATCCCCACGGAATCCACCTTACCATACCAATGGGAAATCTCCATGGGAATTTCCATAGGCACGGCAGCCCTGTCTCGGGGCAGAATGTCCAGCGGGGGACGCATGTCCCGCATTCTTTCAGTTTAGATGTAAACACTAAATATGAAAAGAATGCGTGTTCTCAGATGTTGATGTCTGTTCACTGTTCACAGCCAGTCTGCTATGCGAAATGAGCTGCAACGACATCAAGTGACCAACATCATTATCATCATCATCATTACATCATCATCACACGACAGTGTTTTCGGTGCAGTGGGTGTTGGTGACGGCGCGACGCAACTGCTGGTCGTCGTCCATCGTCATCGCTCTTCCTCGATCTGCCGGCGAACAGGACGTGTCAACCACGACCACGTTCAGCTGAGACCTCTGCATCGAAGTACCAGCCTGGTGACTGACTGACTGGCTGCCGGGTCGTACACGGAACCCCAGTGCGGTGACCACCCACTGCCCGGTGACCACTGCCCGGTGACTACTTGGTACCTGGTGACTCCGTGGTCCAATTTGGGGGCCCGGACCCTCTGTCGTCTTCTGCCAATCTGGTAAGTGGTGATCATCTTGTCGCAAATGGTGGCCACCAGAATTGCCTGAAACGCCTGCTGACTTTAAGTTGTGCCTGGTGACTTCCCCATTCGGTTCCTTTTGACGATTTGGTACCTGGTCACTCCGTAATTTCAGTGAGGTGACCGCCCAGTGGCTACGTGGTACGTGGTCCCAGTACAATGACCACCTATTGCCCGGCGACATCAGCCTACTTTGCAGCGGGTGACTACCGCAGGTTCGGAGGGATGATTACCTACTGATCGGGTGACAACTTGGTACCTGATGACTGACTCCCTAACAGGTACCAGCCTGGTGATTGGCGGCCGCACTAGCCACGCTGCCGCCACTTCCGCCACTGTTGGAACCATGGTGTGCCATTCGACGAAGCACCACCACGTCACCAGCACGCATCGCCAGCCGACTGCCGCTGGCGTATCTGGACGGAGTCTCGCTGGGAAGCCGGCCCAGCCCCGCTCCGCCGACAGAAGGCGCTGGACTACGGCGGTCAGCGTCACCGCCGGGCAACCAGTACGTCCTGCGGCTATAGCAGACCATCCAGATGAGCTGGTGGCGGAACTTCTGTCCGGTGGCGCAGTACAGATAGAAGTTGATGGCGTGGTTGGCGTACATGAGCAGTTCGGCAATCGTCCTGGCGAGTTCGAAGCGTGATTCGGTGACGGCGTCGGCAGCTGCGCCGCCCGTGCGACCGACGAACGCAGCCGCTATTGAGACGACAGTCAGCGGCAGAGTGGTGACGAGAAATGTGAACGAAATGGTCAGCAACATCAGCGTGAGACGCGTGCTGCCCTCTTGCGACGGTCGACGCTGTCGGTACTTGTGCGAACCGCCGTGCAGGCACTCGCGCTGGCCACGCGCCTTTATCACCTGAAACAACAACTAAGTTAATACAAACGGTGGCGCATCCAGGCGGTGACAAGTATATCGGGAGCCAATGAACCCCCTCGTAAGGAAAATTGGGGTTATTGGGTACTTTTTAAAAGAAATTAACAAGAACAATTCACAGTTTTTCGACTATAAATTGTTTACTTTTTAAATTTTATACCCGCTCCTTACCTGTGGTCCTCCCTGTCCCATGTTGTTTTTATGTGTCCGGCACTGATAGGATTTAACACGCTTTGTTCATTGTGTCGAATAAACACAATTTTTTGCTGTTATCGTATTAATGTCGTAAGTTACGTTTTAACTCGGTATTTACTATGTCCGATATTTCGGGAATTTTATTATACCTGTAGTTCCATGTTTTATCTCTTTATTTTATGTTTATTTTTAACTGTTACTGTTTTTGCTGATTTGTGCAACACATTTATAGCAAATAAATAAAGAGAGCGATCATAGTGCGTGCCCTATAGATGACAGAAGTAACCGAACGAGCAGTGCGGACGATAGGAAAGAGAACAAGTGAATAGACAAATCTTCGGGCTCAAATGCGGGTGACGTGGGCGGGCGTGCGATGATAACGACGATTGAAAATTTGATACAAATTTTGTCACGCATTTCGTAAGTAATCTGACGTAAAGTCTGAAAAAAACTACGAAAATTGGCTAACAACTGCACGTAAGAGTTATGAACACTTGTACGGTGGCGCCTATTTTCGCATTCGTGACATTCAGTTACAGGTTAGTTTAGGTTTGCTACTTTTGCCTGCAAAATATGAGTACAGTGAAAGGGGCACTGACTAGTAGTTCAACAGAAAGAGGCGAAACGTTTGGTAAATGGCAACTGCGGCTGCAACGGCGTTGTACATCGCAGACAGAGAAGACGAATAACCTATTGGCCGTGGGCTAAGCCTGCGCTCACAGACATTGACCTACGACAAACAGCCGTACGCAGCCCTGGTCTGCCGTTTATGGTCTCCGCCTCCGTAAGCCATGCAATTACATGGGTATTACACTCATTTACCGGCCCCGAAGGGATGGAAGGCTGAGTTGGCCTGGTTGGTTGACCCATAGCAGACACTTTACACTCGAAGTGGTCACATGTCAATCATAGATCAGGCGTAGATCAGGAAAAGTCCACCAGCCAAAGACCGACGTCCTAACCACTGAGACACGCTGATGGGTGCGGATGACAAACTGGAAATTGTCAGCGAGTGTTGGGTTGAGCCGGTGCAACGGAATGGTGGCGATGTGTACGGTTGTTAGAGTATTAGTTTGTTACATATTTGTGCCTTGCTTGTTTCAGAGCTTATCTCACACGGTAAAGCCCAAATCCCATTGTACTTTATGAAGACAATTCGTGTTTTTATCTTGTCGACGTTCATATTTCACCAGCTCAACTCAACATGACACGGTCGACAACCTGAATCAGCTGCACCGAAAACATGCTCAACAGTCGAGCCGTGTCGAAGATTACACGCTTCAAACTAACTGTCTTCGACTGATCACAACAAGTCTGCAAGTAGTGGAATTTGACCTTAAGCCACTTACCTGTCGCATGATGAGAATGTTTAGCACGAGAATGAGAACAAACGGGATGATCGAGTAGACAAAGGCGTCAACCCATGGCCACACTTCCTACACACGAAGCAAATACAATAGGTACACTGTCAGCCATATCACGATTCGTACACTTGGCATGTCTTTGCGTTAAACACAGAAACAATGGATTCTGAAGTCGCGCAATCTTTATATCCACTAAAGAACCGTGTCGACTCTAGCTGTTAATACACGATAGTTGTAAAAAGTATACACCAGAAAAATAAAGTCAGTCAGACGCGTTTCAGTTAACATACAAAAAGGCTGAATCGTTACTGGAAAAAACGTTTCGTGCCAAAAAAACTACTCACGTCCAAATCTTACGATGACAAATAAAACAATTCATTTTATGTTTCGGCATATAGCTCACGTTGCAGCATTGCGTTATGATTTTGAAAGTCAGTTACTTGTAAATCACAAGCATAATTATATTAAGAGTAAAACTGTCGATGAAGAGCATACAGTTATGAAAACTTGCGTCGATGTGTAGAACACCGTGAGTGACGACAATAGCAGAATATTAGCGATTATCCAGTAAAATTACAAAGTGGTGGCGTGAAAATTAAGCAAAAGTGCAAATAACAATGTTTTATTAATTAATTGTTTTATTAATTTAGAAACGGTTCCTATGCTTAACACGTGTTTTTTTCGAAAATATAAAAAGACAGAAAACCTTTTACGACTGTACAATAGAGCATCATGTCTTTTTCCTATGTTTTGGCGTGACACTGTCTGCGAAAATAATAAACATACATTTCATTTCATTTTATTCATAGGCTGCAGGCCATTTTGCACTGCATTACACAGCTTTTAACAATCATCTAATAAGTGCATTACTAATAAAGTCTCAGGCGTATTACGCGTAGTGGTGTGTATCCTAGGCGAGTTCATATCACATGGCTATAGGCTATATATGGTTTTTACGCATGGCTTTTTAGCCGCAAAACATTCGGACATTATTGTGATCAAACAGCAGTAAGTCTAATTCCGACCAAGTAATATAGTTGTTAGTCATCATATTCCTATTTGCACTTGTAAGAGATGTTATTTGTTACGTTATTATTTTTTTTATTTTTACATGTTTGTTCCTCGTTTATTTCAAGGCCTATCTCACAAAGTTGTTTTCAATGTCACTAAATCTCAGCAGCTTCATAATTAACTTTAAGGCATCGCTAATTTTATTTTTTTGGGGGGAAGGGATCTCAACTTCCCACCTTCGTACACGTGTGTCCTTACCTTACACAGACATATACAGTTAGTGTATAGGCCAATCCTTGGTCTTCAGTTGTTCCTTATCCCACCCTAGTGTAATGCCCGCGCACGGCGCGCAGTTACACTACTTCGTCACTTCGGACACTATAAACGTTATTCGTACTCACTTATACATATTAGTTTATTGAATTAGTACTAACTTCGTACCTAGTTTCTGTTACAACTTTATAATTAATCTCTGTATAAGTTCGCGTTTATTTATCCGTTTACAATGTACACCAGTGACTTTCTGTTTTAAAAACTTATGACAAACTCTGAACCGATAGATGATGCAGATGGTATGAAGCAACATGAACGAGTTCTGTGTGCACTGAAAAATACTGAAACCGCTTTGAGAATTTGCTGGTTATTTGCATATTGAGTGACGCGGAGAGAGTAGTTTTGTAACGAAACATGGGCACATGAAAGGCAATTCCAGTGCCATTCAGATGCTAAAATCGATGGAAACAATTCGGATAATTATATTTGC
>Ga0056115_1000737_pt1 | contig 14648 bp, 14 predicted proteins | sample WorMetOlspDAHAB1_FD_77007 | JGI IMG/M metagenome (GOLD analysis project Ga0056115, IMG submission 77007) | Marine gutless worms symbiont microbial communities from Max Planck institute for Marine Microbiology, Germany - Olavius sp. DAHAB.1 ...
GATTACATCACAGGTGGTTCGGTTAGCTGCATCATCAGCAGACGAAGGATTACATCACAGGTGGTTCGGTTAGCTGCATCATCAGCAGACGAAGGATTACATCACAGGTGGTTCGGTTAGCTGAATCATCAAGCAGACGAAGGATTACATCACAGGTGGTTCGGTTAGCTGCATCATCAGCAGACGAAGGATTACATTACAGGTGGTTCGGTTAGCTGCATCATCAGCAGACGAAGGATTACATCACAGGTGGTTCGGTTAGCTGCATCATCAGAAGACGAAGGATTACATCACAGGTGGTTCGGTTAGCTGAATCCTGAGATGGTTGAGATAGAGCGTTCGTATTCCCTCCAGGTTCTAGTATGCCTGGAATCTTGGACTGCAGTGCTGACAAGCCTGATTCTGTGTTGACTGATAGGTTTTTGAGGAACTATGGGCTTAAAGTGCGGTATTATCGGATTGCCGAACGTAGGGAAATCCACTCTGTTTAATGCCTTGACCAAGACGGCCACAGCTCAAGCGGAGAACTATCCCTTTTGTACAATAGAACCCAATTTAGGTGTGGTTGCTGTACCGGATCCTCGACTGACTACCGTAGCAGATCTAGGAAAAGCAACGAGTGTCATACCCGCTGCAGTGAATTTCGTGGACATAGCAGGACTAGTTCGGGGTGCTTCTGAAGGAAGTGGGCTCGGGAACCAGTTCCTATCCCATATTCGGGAGGTGGATGCTATCATACACGTGTTACGTTGTTTCGACGAGTCAGATGTCCTTCATGTGGCAGGCAAAGTGGATCCTGTTGATGATGCCGTAGGGGTTGAAACAGAGTTGATGCTTGCGGATCTGGAATGCCTAGAACGGTACCTCGCCAAGTTGCGCAAACGGAGTGGAGTGCCCAGTGATGTGGCGGCAGAGTTTGCACTTGTTGGAACTGCATTAGACCTACTACGGGACGGAAAGGCAGTACGCTTGTTAGAGATATCAGATCCTGCACAGCAACAAATGTTAAATGGTCTGATGCTGCTCACTGCTAAACCAGTACTTTACGTATGCAATGTTGATGAGGCCTCGGCAGTGACGGGAAATGATTACTCCAGACTTGTGGAAGACATGTTAAGGCCTCACGGTGCGAAGCCCATTATCATCTCCGCGAGGATCGAATCCGAAATTGCTCAATTGGCGGAAGCTGATGCTGCAGCATTTGAGGAGGCTATGGGATTGAAAGAATCCGGTATGATGCGGCTTATACGTGCCGGATATGAAAAACTTGGTCTGATAACATACTTTACCGTAGAGTCTAAAAAAGCACGTGCTTGGACAATACGAAGAGAAACAAAAGCTCCTCAGGCTGCGAAAGTCATACACAGCGATTTTGAGAAGAACTTTATTCGAGCTAGCGTCGTGTCCTTTGAGGATTACGTGCAATCTGGAGGCCTCACCGCAGCTAGAGAAAATGGGAAAGCTCGTGAAGAAGGTAGAGAATACGTGGTACAGGACGGAGACGTGATCTTTTTTCGCTGTAGCGGGTAGTGCTAGTAAGGTGGCGCTCATTTAGGGTTGTCGTTTCTTTCAGGAGGCGAGTTTTCGTCTAGGGTTGTCGGCTTCTCATCTTGTCATGTTGGAGGCTCTGTTGACTAGTAAGCTTCCCTACAAATTAGGATTAACTGGTTCAATTGGCAGCGGAAAGTCATCGATTTTAAACATCTTCGCCAGTTACGGTTTTCCTGTATACGATGCAGATAGAGTGGTTTCCGAGTTCTACGCAGGTGAGGCTGTACCTTTAATAAAAGAGGCATTTCCTGAAAGCGTCCAGCAAGATAGACTGGACAAAAATGTGTTGTGGGAAATAATCAGACAGGACAGGGCTGCATGGAAGAGATTAGAAAGCATTGTTCATCCATTCGTTTTTATGCGAGCTGATGCTTTCATCGCTGAAGAGGGCAGTAGAAAGGGTTGCAATTTAGTCGTCTTGGATATTCCACTTCTTTTCGAGTGCGAGAAAGAGAATTACGTGGACGCGGTGCTACTGGTAGTGGCAAGGCAGGAGGTTCGACGTGCACGTGTTTTGTTACGTCCTGGTATGACGGAAGATAAGTTTCGAGATATATCGGCGCATCAGTTTCCAGCATGGAGGAAGCGTCTCTTAGCTGATTTTGTCATCGACACTTCAGATCTCAGCATGGAAGAGGTGAGACAAGAAGTCGATCGAATCATTCTCAAGATTCATCAAAGAATACAAGCTTAGATCTTGGTTCTGGAGCCTCCAGGCTACTGCATGCTCGGTTGTGAAGCTTTTGGAGATTGCGTAAGCTCAAGATCCCCGAAGACATACAAGCTACTAGAGATTGTGTACTTCAAAACAGCCAGTGCCTTACAGCCGGTGCCTTCCGATCTCCTGAAGATTTCGCAGATCAAGACTCGCTATGAGCTCTAACCTACTAGAGGTTGCGCACATCAAGATCCAGTGGGACAACGTCCTAAAGATTTTGCGTCTCGAGGTTCACGATGACGCCAAAATTATGGAGGTTGTGTGGTTCAAGATCCCAGACCAACAACCTCCTGTAGATCGCGCACATCAAGGCTTCACGCTCCAACCTCCTACTGGGAGCCAGACCAAGTGGAAGGAACAGGAGGAGGATTAGTAGAAGTCAGAGCCTCGACTGCCAGCTTGTTCGACACATCCTCTATAGATTTAACTAGGATCTCCTGGAAATTCCCAGTCTGCAAACCAGGAGGAATCGCTGGCAGAAATTCAATTACCGCCTTCCCAGGATAACGCTTAAGAGTTTGTCTTGGCCAGAACAGGCCAGTGTTAAGCGCTACAGGAATCACAGGGGATCCAATTCGCTTATAAAGATAACCAATGCCCCTCTTGTACAGCGGCTTGCTACCAACCGGCCTGCGTGTTCCCTCAGGAAAAATAACTACCTGGCGACCCATGTTAATGGCCTGCCTGACCCTGTTTAACATCTTCAGCGCCGCTTTAGGGGCTCTTTGGTTCCTCTTGACAGGAATCACACGAGCAACCTTGTTGGCAAACCAACCAAAAAACGGTATCCACATCAGTTCTCGTTTCAGGACAAATGCGGGATCTTGAAAATAATCGAGCAAGAGAATCGTCTCTAAGCTAGACTGATGCTTCATCGCTATGATGCATCCAGACTTAGGGATGTTGTTCAGACCACGGATTTCTATACGCAGACCCGCAACGCGCAGTAAATTTCTGAGATATACAGATCCGAGGACCGTGAACCGCCATAGCTCTTTTTTTGGGGCCACCAAGAGTGGTAAGGCCGCCAGTCCCCACAAAAAGTAAGCTAGGCAAAATATACTTTGAAACCAAAGTGATCTAACAATGTTACGGCAAAAGACAAACCATCGTAGTATAGCGCTCACTTTCTAACTCACCAGTAATGAGAATAAATAGAACAAAAATATACCAAGTCCTGCTTAAAGAGGTTGCAAACGAAATGCTTGCTTGCATGCTACGAAATTCTCTCACAACGATCACTAACAAGTTAGTGAGCTGTACGCTCGCTGCTTTTCTAGTGTTAAGCTTATCCTATCCTTCATACAGTCTTGGAACAAGGCCGCGAGAGACTGTCAAAGAGTTATTTCCGCGTTTCGCATCCATTCGAGCTAGTCGAGCAAACGTTCGCATGGGACCGAGCAGGGAGCATAGTGTTATTTGGACCTTTGTCAAAACTGGAATGCCAGTGGAAGTGATACGTCAATTTGACGTCTGGTATAAGATAAGGGATTCAGAAGGGGAAGAGGGCTGGATCCAAAAAGTACTGATCTCTAGCCTTCGTACGGCGATTGTGACTCCCATAAGCAAAACTGAATTGACAGAGATGACTAGTTTGCCAAAAGCTGGGCACCAGGTGATAGCTGAATTGCGCTCACGTGTCTTGGTCGATGTGCTCAGCTGCGACGGGGTATGGTGTCGTGTCAAAGTAGGGGACTACGTTGGATATGTTTTGCAGGAAAGACTCTGGGGGGTGTACCCTGGAGAGGTGATATGGTGAAAGATAAATACGAGGTGTCGCTCGAGAACTAACACAGCTCAAAGCATGATGAGGGAGGTTCTTACGCTCAAGGGGGCACATGATGTCGTAATGTGGTACAATCGAGGATAGGTCTTGTATTCCAAAGGGATGTCTTTTGATTGTTACAGGCTTGTACTGTACTCCTGTATTTGGTAACATGACCCTGCCTGTTTCGTGGCTAGAGCGTGAGCGTAGATTGTCTGGTGCATGGCGTAATGTTCGGGATGTAAGTGTCTTTTGTACCTGATTACTTTGTATGTCTGCGTATTTATCGGTGGTTAACTTTCGACGTGCTAGGCTAGATCGGGCTGGTGAGACTCGGACTGGATAGCTTTTTGTGATTTGGCTATAGTGGGGAAGGCTATGCTTCAGCGTATGTGCTCTTCTAGGGAGGCTGGCTATTTAAGTGGACAGCTCTTGGTGGCTATGCCGGGACTGAAGGATGAGAATTTTGCTCGTACCGTTGTATATCTGTGTGCCCATTCGGCGACTGGAGCCGTCGGGCTTGTGCTGAATAGTCCCGCCCCTAGCATCGATCTTCCAGAATTGTTAACGCGTTTGGACGTCACTGGGGCACAAGCTCAGGAACTGCAAGGATCAATGGTGCGGGGTGTGAGGGTGTGCCATGGAGGGCCACTGGAAACCCAGCGCGGATTTGTACTACACTCATCCGATTGCCGTATCGAGAATGCAACGCTCTCGATAGATGACAATATATCACTTACTGCCACAGTAGAAATACTGAAAGTTCTTGCGGACGGAAAAGGTCCGGAAAGGGCTATCTTGGCACTCGGATACGCTGGTTGGGGACCAGGACAATTGGAAGGAGAGATCAAGGCTAATGGTTGGCTTCACGGGCCGGCTGATGTCGACACGGTTTTCGACAGTGATTTGAGCGAAATGTATAACCGGGTTATCGGCGGATTTGGCATTGAGATCGGTATGTTGTCTTCCGAAGTAGGACATGCCTGAGCGGTAATTGTTCTTTTTCGCTTTCGATTGTGATTAGACTTCTGGTTTGGCTGTAGGGTTTCTGCTCCGAGTCTGTCAGTTGTTTGGATCCTTCCCGAGGGTGGATGCCTGATCAAGCGGCTGTAACTGGGGTTTCGCTGCCAAGTCAAACTGTCTTTCCGTTTTCGATTGTGATTAGACTTCTGGTCTGGCTGTAGGGTTTCTGCTCCGAGTCTGTCGATTGTGTGGATCCTTCCCGAGGGTGGATGCCTGATCAAGCGGCTGTAACTGGGGTTTCGCTGCCAGTCAAACTGATAGGCGCTTTGCATATGTCTCTTATGACGCAGCCGGAGCAGACTGGACGACGTGCTTTGCAAGTGTAGCGCCCGTGAAAAACCAAGAGACGGTGAGCTGGATAGCGAAATGATGGAGGTATTATTTCCATCAACTTTGTTTCGACCGCTTGAGGTGTATTCCCTGGAGCAAGACCTAGTCTGTTGGCGAGTCTGAATACGTGAGTATCCACCGCAATCGTCGGTATCCCAAAGCATTCGTTGAGCACTACATTCGCTGTCTTGGCTCCGACACCCGGTAGGGACATCAAATCCTCTTTGTTAGCCGGAACATGTCCATTGAAGGAGTCTAGTAGTTTGCGCGACAAAGCGATTATGTTGCTGGCTTTGCTTTTAAAAAGCCCTACAGTTCTGATCAGTGAAGTCAGACGATCGATCCCAAGATCCAGCATCTTCGCTGGGCTGTCGGCAAGTTCAAACAGCTGTGGTGTCACCAGGTTTACCCGCTTGTCCGTCGATTGAGCAGCAAGAATTACCGCTATCAAGAGAGTGAATGAATTGGAGTGATCCAGCTCAATCTTTGGATCTTGGTAGGCCTCGTAAAGTCTGGTGAACAAATCGAGGATTTCCTCTTCAGAGTAGGTAATACTCGGTACAGTTTCTTCAGTTGCCGTCGCACTTGACATACTCTATCCGTCCTTCGTGTCAAACCGATTGTCCCTTAAACTCCACTTCGTATCGAGCCGATCATCTGTTGGACACCAGACGTGCCGCTTCCCGAGACAAAAACCCGTGACATGAGTGACTCAGAACGGTTGCAGAGATAGTCCTCCCAAAGGTCTGCCGAGGCAGTCATCCCGAATGCCCATCAGGACAAGTGGAGCCTAAATACCAGATAAGACTAAAAGAAGTCCTGCCTGCTCGAGTGTGTTACAGAGTGAAGCCACGCCGCTGTATAGATCGAACTAAATCAGCTGTACTAGGTCGCGTGCCTATTTGTCCTATGACTTCTGCAGCCATAATGTGACCGAGGAAAACCGATCGCACGTGAGGCATTCCACGGGCTTCCCCATACAAAAAGCCAGCAGCAAAGAAGTCACCAGCACCAGTGCAGTCCACTATGCAGTCAGCCTTATAGGCTGGGACCAATGAAACGTTGCCTTGCGATATGAGAAGTGCTCCCTTGTCTGACAGTGTTACTACGGCGAGTGACTTCTCCTCTTTCAAGCAGGAGATGGCGCTGACAAGATCATCGGTCTGGTACAGAGCCAAAAGCTCATCGCGATTGCAGAAGATTATGTCGGCTAGTCCGTTGCGAATCAGTCCCAAAAGATTCCCACGCCAACGATCTACACAAGAAGCAGCAGATAAGCCTACTGCAAGCCTGCTTCCAGTGCTGCTAGCGACAGATATTATCTTCCGCATGATCTCATCAGCAGCCGGCACGTCAAAAAGGTACGCCTCAGTGAGTACAATTCCGGACTTGGCCACCATTTCTTCGGAGATGTCATCCGGGGTCAGGTGCATGCTGGCTCCAAGGCATGTAACCATGGTACGCTCAGCATCTGGGGTAACAAGAACATTGCAACGGCCAGTGTAAGGTGGACCCGGATTAGCACGTGTATCGAAGAATACTCCGTGTTGTAATAAGTTTTCTCGAAAAACTGTTCCCAGGACATCGTCTGCTACTTTGCCTACAAAGCAGACATTGCTGCCAAGAGCCCTCATACCCACACAGGTATTTGCAGAACAACCACCAGAAACTTCAATGTTAGGTCCCGTTAGACTCCGCAAACGGTCTACTTCTTCTAGATCGGCAAGCCGCATGGATGCCTTGGGTAGTCCTTCTTGCACGAGAAAGTCATTAGGAACGCAGGAAAAGATATCAATGAGAGCACCACCTACTCCCAGTAAATCAAAAGTGCCATCTATCATACAATCAAACTCTGAGATGGATTCAAAAAAACAGTTAGTTTTACAAAAAACGCCAATACTTTAACACAACGTTTACCTTAAGAGGCACACGATGCGTTGGTTAACACATTCTAAACAACAGGAAAACAAAACTACATGTCAGCAAACGCGTCCAGAGTTCCTCTCCAGGTTACCGAGAAGGTACCGTATTGCGATGCTTCAGGTGAAACAGAAGCTTCACACAATGTCATCTTCGGTGATTGTATTGTCGAGATGGCCAGGATGCAATCCCGATCTGTTGATTTGATATTTGCTGATCCTCCTTATAACCTTCAGCTAAACGGTTCTCTTCGGAGGCCGGACCAGACAAAAGTCAAGGCTGTCGATGAAAAATGGGATGTGTTTGAGAGTTTTCAGGCTTACGACGACTTCACTCGCGCATGGTTGTTAGCATCTCGACGCTTGCTCAAAAAAGATGGCACCATATGGGTTATGGGATCATACCATAACATCTTCAGGGTAGGAGCCATAATGCAGGATCTCGGTTTTTGGATCCTAAACGATGTCATCTGGAGAAAATCCAATCCTATGCCTAATTTCAAGGGGCGGCGTTTTCAGAATGCGCATGAGACTTTGCTTTGGGCTTCTCGAAGCAGGGATTCCAAGAAGTATACTTTCAACTATGACGCATTGAAGTCTTTTAACGAGGGATTACAGATGCGTTCAGACTGGGTGTTACCCATTTGCAGCGGAAGTGAACGTCTGAAAACGCAGGATGGTGTAAAACTGCATCCGACGCAGAAGCCTGTTAGTCTTTTGTACAGGGTTTTGCTGGCTTCTTCCAAGCCGGGGGATGTGGTATTGGATCCCTTCGCAGGTACCGGGACTACAGGAGTGGTTTCGAAGCGTTTAGGACGTAATTTCGTCGGGATCGAACGCGATGCAAAGTATGCTGATATAGCCAGTGAGCGCATAGATCTTGTTCGTTCTTCAGAGCCTGAGGGACTTAGATTTACTTCTAACAGGTGTGGTGCTCCTCGCATTCCTTTTGGTTCTCTTCTTGAGGCGGGCTTGATCAAAGAAGGGGAGTGGTTGATTGGCAAGGGTAAGAATGGAGTGCATTACAGGGCCAGGGTCAGGTCGGATGCTTCTTTGAGTACCGGAGTGCATGAGGGTTCAATACACAGGGTTGCTGCACTTGTTCAAGGACTCGATACTTGTAATGGCTGGCAGTTCTGGAGTGTCAAGCGTCACGGAATGGCAGTGTTGATAGACGACCTCAGAGCAGAGATGCGCAGGCAACAGGCTCAAGTGGAGGAAGCTATAGCCTGATTGTATTTTTGAAAAATTGAGAAAAGTTAATTTGCAGCGAAAGATGGTGGTGGAAGTAGGACTCGAACCCACAGCCAATCCATTAGGCCTTACACCAGCGAATTTGTAACGAAAAGTTAATTTGCAACGAAAGGTGGTGGTGGAAGTAGGACTCGAACCAACACCCAATCCATTAGGTCTTACACCAGCGAATTTGTAACGAAAAGTTAATTTGCAACGAAAGGTGGTGGTGGAAGTAGGATTCGAACCCACACCCAATCCGTTAGGTCTTACACCAGCGAATTTGTAACGAAAAGTGGTGGTGGAAGTAGGCCTCGACCCACACCCAATCCATTAGGTCTTACACCAGCTGATTTGCAACGAAAGGTGGTGGTGGAAGTAGGACTCGAACCCACACCCAATCCATTAGGTCTTACACCAGCTGATTTGCAACGAAAGTTGGTGGGGGAAGTAGGACTCGAACCCACGAAGGCTTACACCAGCGAATTTACAGTCCGCCCCCTTTGCCGCTCGGGACATTCCCCCACAAGGACTGTAGACAGTCCCTAAAACCTATGATACGCCGACTATCGATGTCAACAATTAAGTTTATACACTTAATTGCAATGAAGGTCTAGCTCAGTGTCTCTAATGCTAAGGCTCAAGATGCGCTTCAGAAAAACATTATTCCTATTCACTGCAGCCAAAGGCCGATCGTAACATTTCCAATTGATCTGCAACACCCTTATTAGGCAAGTCCTGGATCGAGCTTTCACCATGCTCAATATCCTTTTGTTTGCTGAGAGCCTGTTCTCCTGAATTGTCCTCATTCTGTTGCCGAAAAGAAGCGTTGTTCACTCTGTCATTCACCTCGACGCGATCATCCGATGAGAAGTTATTCACCGGACTGGAGGTGAGGTATTCTCTAATTTTATGCTGCAACTCGATTGCACGAAGTATCAGATCAGATAAATCCCCTGGTAAACTCTCCTTTCCATGAATAAAACCATCAAGAACTGGATCCTCCAGTGCAATTTTCGATTGTTCAAACTTAGCCTGGGATAAAGACATATCGCCATCATAAACGGCACGCTGCAAAAATAGCCATGACAAGAGTTGAGTAGACCTTGTCATCAGATGCTTGGTCTCCAAGGAATGTAAACCCTGTTCATTGTCTTCATCCAGCTTGTACGAACAGGCTGATATGTCTTCCAAGACGAGTATTCCGTCTTCGAGAAGGAGCTTGAACTCTTCGCGGTACTTGTCTGGTTGCTCAGTTGTTTTACTTCTCTTTCCGGGCATTTATGTCCCTCTTCGAAAAGGCTTAGCGTATCTGGTTAGATGTTGAACTTCCGATTGCGATTTCTCTGAACAGACTGGAAATAGTGTTCGAGTAATCATTTCCACCGAACAACTGGCTTCCTACAACGAAGGTATCCACGCCTGCCTTGGCTATCTCGGATGTGTTGTTCAGTTTCACACCTCCGTCTATTGCCAGTCGAATGCTTCTGCCGGTGGAATCAATAAAATCACGGACCCTCCTTGCTTTATCCAGGACATAGGGAATGAAAGCCTGATTTCCAAAACCAGGATTTACCGACATGAGTAATACCAAATCTATTTCCCGAATGATGAGATCAAGTATGTCGACAGAACTAGTGGGATTGAATGCTATTCCGCACTTTATACCGTAAGACCGGATTAAACGTATTGAACGGTCTATATGCTGGCTCGCCTCAGGGTGAAAAGTGATGATATCAGCTCCAGCCTCGGCAAACCTTTCGATCATGGCATCGACCGGCTTGATCATGAGATGAACATCTATGGTTGCCTCGGTGATCTCGCTTAATGCCCTGCAGCAGTCAGGACCGGCTGTGAGATTCGGGACGTAATGATTGTCCATCACGTCAAAATGTATCCAATCTGCACCTGCATCGACGACTGCAGTCACCTCTTCGCCGAGTTTGCTCCAGTTTGCCGACAGTATTGAGGCCGCGATAACGGGTTCATGAAGCATTATCGATACATTCCATCATTAAATAAGCCAAAAGACGTCACTTCATCTTGCTTTCAGAACATTCAGAGCTGCATTCAGAACATCACTTCATCTTGCTTTCAGAACATTCAGAGCTGCATCCACCACATTGTCTACTGTAAAGCCGAACAAGTCATATAGTTCTTTTTGTGGACCTGAATGACCGAAACTGTCGACCGATAACACTATCCCGTTGTTTCCGACATATTTCCACCAGGCTCCGGAGCTTCCGGCTTCAAGAGCTATTTTCGGCACACCAGGAGGCAACACAGTATTTCTGTAAGCTTCATCCTGACGTTCAAATGCTTCCACACAGGGCATGGATACGACTGTCACACCGATTCCATTCTTTGAAAGCCTTTCAGCAGCAGAAACCGCAAGGTGTACTTCCGAACCAGTAGATATTATGAGGACCTGTGGAACGGAATCTCCTTCTTTTTTCCTATCTAGCAACAGGTATCCTCCGCGCTTTATGTCGGAGATCTGTGATTTCGTTCGTACCTGATCAGGCAACTTTTGACGCGAAAACAAGAGCGCTGAGGGACCCTCCATGCATTTCAATGCTTCACTCCATGCGACGAAGGTTTCAATCCGATCACAGGGACGCCAAACAGAAAGATCAGGGATGAGGCGTAACGACCATATGTGTTCTACAGGTTGATGAGTGGGTCCATCTTCTCCCACGCAGATGCTGTCGTGCGTGTACACGTGAATGACGCGTAACCTCATTAGAGCAGACATGCGAATTGCGTTGCGAGAGTAGTCCGAAAACACGAGAAAAGTCGCTCCGAATGGAATGAAACCTCGGTGTAACGCAATTCCATTGGCGATGCCGGTCATAGCGAATTCACGGACGCCGTAGTGAATCGTGTTTCCACATACATTGGTGGTGATGGGGACAGACCTGGTGTGGTTCGTAAGGTTGGAAGAAGCCAAATCACAGGATCCGCCGAACAGCTCTGGTAACACCGCACCCAGGCTGTCGAGAGCAATTTGGCTCGCCCTACGAGTAGCCACGGAATCAGACTCGCCATTCAGCTCTATCAGTTTTGATTCAAGAAGCTCATCGAAATCCTCTGGCATTTCCCCCAGCATCCGGCGTTTAAATTCAGATGCGAGGTCAGGGTATTCCTTCTCATATGTGGCAAAGTCATCCTTCCAGGACTGTTCCGCCAATTTTCCCTTTTCCCTGCAATCCCAGTCCTGGTACACCGGTGGAGGAATTTCGAAAGGAGGATGCTTCCAGTTGATTGCGTCGCGCATTTTTTGCAGCTCGTCTTCTCCGAGGGGAGATCCGTGCGTGACCTCTGAACCCTCTTTGTTGGGAGCTCCTCTTCCTATTACGGTTTTAGCGCAGATCAAGACTGGCTTGTCCAGCACTTGAACCGCCCTTTCAAATGCGTCACTTATTGCTTCTGTATCGTGGCCATCGACATCGCGTATGACGTACCAGCCGTAGGACTCGAACCTCTTTGGAGTGTCATCGGAAAGCCATCCAGATGTCTTCCCATCGATAGTGACCCCATTGTCATCGTATATGGCTATGAGTTTGTGTAGACCGAGATGTCCAGCCAAAGAAGCTGCTTCATGACTGATTCCTTCCATCAGGCATCCGTCACCCAGGCTTACCCAGGTGCGGTGATCCACGATCTTGTTGTCCCCACGGTTAAATTGAGCAGCAAGGGTCCTCTCAGCGATTGCCATCCCGACGGCATTGGCGAAGCCTTGACCAAGTGGACCCGTACTAGTGTCTACACCTGGTGTGACACCGTATTCAGGATGACCTGGTGTCTTGGAGTGCAGCTTTCTGAACCTTTTTATCTCCTCCATCGGTAGATCGTATCCAGTCAGGTGCAGTACGGCGTACAGCAATGCGGAAGCGTGACCGTTCGAAAGGACAAATCTATCGCGATCCACCCAGTCTGGATTGGAGGGATTATGCTTCAGAAATCGCCGCCACAGGATCGCTGCTATTTCCGCCATTCCCATTGGAGTTCCTGGATGTCCCGAGTGTGCATGTTGTACGGCATCTCCGATCAATGCTCTGACAGCTGCAGTCACCGGCCAGGTGAGATCTTTTGACATTCTTGCCTCACGCTAGTCTGTTTGTTTTCACGATTTATTTGGGAATCGGATATTCTGTCTATTGTAGAGGTGGTTTCCGATCCCAGCACTCTTGTGACTCTCGAGATGCCAGGAACGTGTATATGTGGTCAGGTTGTTGCCGTCAATCTCGTTGACCAGGATCGCGCTTTTCGGCCATGTGGACTGCTAGTCTGTTTCGTCTTGGTTGCGTATTAGGTGTTGGCTTCTCTTCTGTTCCAGGATGGTCACTGGCTAGATGCATATAGCATGGCAGCTCATGTATGCAGACTGTATTCTCGTCATGTTGCTTGATGTGATTATCTGGTTATCCGTCGCGTTCTGTTGTAGATTGAATGTTATGCAGGCGACTCTAATCGCGTGAAGAACAACTCAATGCAATTTTCTAGAGGCGAAGTTCCAAAGTGACGTGCAGGAGTTTGCCGTCGTTATCTGAGAGTGATCACATGAGTATACATGTGTTTGATGAGGTGATGTGACCGAAAGGGTCTGAAGATGATAAGTCGTCGTCAGTTTTTGGGCCATGTGGCAGTTGCTACGGTTTGTTGTGGTTCATCTGTCCTTTTTTCGCCAAGTATGTCTATGGCTCGGTCAAGTTTCGAGCCATTACGGCACGCCATAAAGACAGGACGTGATTTCGTGCCATTGCGAGTAGGAGTGCCAAATTTCGCAGGAGATGAAGGCTCGGGTGCCGCGATAGCCCAAATCGTGTCGGAGGATCTGAAATCCTCAGGATACTTCGTTCCATTGGAGAGCGGGACATTCGAAGAACAAGTACTCGGGTATGACGATGTGCCAGACTTCATACATTGGAGGTCGCTGAATGTGTACGTATTGGTGACCGCCTCGATCATAAAGTCCGAAAATAATCTGATTCTGCGAATGAAGGTTTGGGATGTCTTCTCGAAACAAGCTCTAGTCGGTCGGGAGCTGACAACGGTTTCCAAGAACATACGTCGATTGGCTCACGTGTTGTCAGATCAGGTGTACACTGCCGTGACAGGGTTCGATGGCATGTTCGACAGTTGTCTCACTTACATCTCGGAAACCGGAGCGAAAAATGCCAGGATCAAGCGACTCGCAATGTCGGATTGGAATGGACTGAATACACGCTATCTCACAGATGGCAAAACGACGGTTATCATGCCTGTCTTCGATGCATCTAGGGGGCGGATTGCTTACACCTCTTTGGATAGTCCTCATACAGAGGTGGTGATCTTGGATATAAGAACCAATACTAACCGTCGGCTCCCGATCAATACAGACGGCGCGACATACGCATCCTGTTTTTCTCCTGATGGAAACTATATCCTGTTTTCGATGCAGAGGAGAGGGAATGCCAATCTGTTTTCTATGAATTTCAGGACTAAGAAGATCAGGCAACTGACATCTGGTCTTGCCATTGACACATCACCATCTTTTTCTCCTGATGGTTCCCTTGTGGTGTTCGAGAGCGATCGTTCCGGAACGCAGCAGCTCTACGTGATGAGGGCTGATGGCAGTGGTCAGTCTAGAATCACTTTTGGTTCTGGGATCTATTCTACCCCGAGTTGGTCTCCTGATCTGGACAATCCATTGATCGTGTTCACGAAGCGGTATGCCGGTTCTTTTGGAATAGGCCTCATCAAGCCAGATGGTTCTGGTGAGCGCATGATAGCCTATGGGTATCACTACGAGAGTCCTACTTGGGCTCCGAACGGGCGTCATGTCATATTCGTCAAGGAAGATTTCAATCTAGCTGGACCTGGACTCGTCATGGTAGATATATTTGGAAATGCTCGCACAAAGATAGATACAGGAGGCTTTGCTTCTGATCCTTTCTGGTCCCCTGTGTCGTATTACTAAAAGGTCGTATTACTAAAAGGATCCCTGGACTCATTCAAATAAAGATAGATACAGAAGTCTTTGCTTCTGATCCTTCCTGGTCCCCCTTCTTGGACCCCTGTGTCGTATTACTAAAAGGTCGTATTACTAAAAGGATCTCTGGACTCA
>Ga0056115_1000738_pt1 | contig 14642 bp, 9 predicted proteins | sample WorMetOlspDAHAB1_FD_77007 | JGI IMG/M metagenome (GOLD analysis project Ga0056115, IMG submission 77007) | Marine gutless worms symbiont microbial communities from Max Planck institute for Marine Microbiology, Germany - Olavius sp. DAHAB.1 ...
CATGATGCAGATTTTTCATTTAGCCTTCTCCGTGTAACTTTTTGGTTGTAACAGATCGTGTTCTTGTTTTGACACTGTCATATGCTTTCCGTGGTGTGGGTTTTAAAACGAGCTTCGTGGACTTGCAGTGCCTCCACTTTAAAGTTTTCTGTGGAGTGTAAATCGACTCTCGACTTAGTTTGGTGCATGGATTTAGATCGCTGATTGAGTTTACTGTGCAACACAGGCACGTTGTCATTTGTAATGCAGCACAGATAAAGTGAAAGCATACAATACTAATAACAATCACATTTTGTTGGGTCTCCTGCAATTTTGTTCCTCTGACATACTTGCAGTAATTTATTATTTACATACATTCCTGGCATATTTGGGTGTGGTTTTAGCTTAGTATTATGCATTTAACTAGCATTCAGAATAGTGTACGGTTTTGGCACGAGTATCGTGAGAGTTGGGATTGGGCAACGTGTTTTATTTTACCGACTGACAAATTGTTGCATGTGTGCGGTGACACTTTGAACAGTTCACGATTGCGCTGCACGGCTTCCGAATGGCGAAGGTACGCGTAACGACATCTGCGAACTGCTGAAAGACTCGCAGTTTCTGGCTGTGGGAGTTACGGACAACCAGGTCGGTGCGTTGTGTATATTTCACAGCATGGGATTAACATTATCCTACGTTCATGTACGGCCAGCGTATGTTAAACTTAACGTGTGTATGTGTGTGATCATAGTATGCTGCAGCTGTAAGTGGATGGATGACTTGTGTGGTGGCCTTTTGCTGTTTCTGGTTGTTGGGGGATAAAATCTGACTCAAATTTATGCATTTCAAACTGCAACTAATTATTCTTTTGTTGTGGATAATCTTAAGCCAATGCAAGTAATTAATAATAATTTGAAAAATAATAACAATAATTCCGGGATGATGCTTATAGTGCTATCATCTATGGCAAAGCCATTGTGAGAGTTCACTCAGGTCCATTAAATGAATATGGGCAGGCGCAAGGTGGCCGTCAACTCATAGGCCGCGCTGCAAACGTGACCTTTGAGTCTGTCGGTAGGTTGTCATAGGCCAGGCCAGACATTCACCCACCGCTATTTGTATTATTACTCGGCGATAAGGCTGATAGTCCTTTTACTGTCCCACAGAGGGTAGAAGGCTGAATTGACCTAGGTACTGCAGTAAGGGTGTGCAACCAGTGTCCAAAGCTGTGTATTGCAGTGGTTTTCATGAAAAGAATATAAATGTCCAGCGTGTGTTTGATCCTGCTGCCTTTCTTGCAGCGCTTGCATACCGCAGTCTGACTGGATAACCGCTAGATGTGCAGATGTGGTTCTTTATTGATGACGATATATTACGATAATCTGTGTGTGTGTGTTGTTATTGTTGTTACGAACTGTTCATAATTTTTTATTCGTACAGAATTTCTTGCTATTCCTTTGCACAAACCGTTGGTATTTTGCGAGCATTTTATACTATGCCCCATGGAACTTGTGTTGTTTTATTGTGTAGCTGAATACTGTCGTAAGTGGAGCGCTGGACCGTCTTCACTACGAGAAGGACCCGTGTGTCAAGTACGATGTCACCAGAAAACTGTGGATCTACCGGCATCGTTCGCGCGCCGAAGACGACTTCGGTCTGCATTTTATATCGTGTTGCAGTGTTTATTTTCAGAGACTGGTGCCGATGAATTTAACTGCAAATAGTTTTTTTTTCACAAACTAAAGCAAAATATGGAAAAGTGGATTTTCTGGAATTGGATTTTCGTCTGCGTTGTGGGAATATCAGCGATTCAAGCACACTGTCTGCTTTATATTTGACCACAAATGTCAGATGTCAATAAGTCTAAATAGTTAATTAATAGAACAGTTGTTGGCAATTAGTTTATTAAGTAATCGTGAAATTTCTGTAACCCTGTTTACGTTTGTATTTGTCTCTAACCCGTTACTGTAACTTTCTTCGGCCGTTGCCGTTACTTTGAGTGAATGTAGTCTGTGTCTCGAAATCACTTTCATCGCGGACATGATTTGCAGAGTATCAGATTTCGGGCAAATCCGATTTATGTGCATATTACTGTACACTGCATCCAGTTCACATACACCTTTCTTGCAGCCATTCTTCCAGTTCAAAGGTGCCATTGTGGTGTCATTAGAATATCCTTACTTGAACAGTGAGTATAATACCGCGTCTTTTTCGTGACGTCTGTAGAGAGAATACATCATGCACAGTGCATGGCTGCCAGAGCGAAAAAGAAGGCACTGAAGAGAACCAAAACGGGAAAATATTTGACTGCAGCTAAGGTAAATGTTCGAGAAGACTTATTACAGTTGTGATAATTATATCCGCCTAGCATGTTATGTTTTTGAACTAGTTTGTTTGTCTGTTTGTCTGCAGTAGGAACATTTGAAAATACGTGGATGACTGTGACGTTTTTGTACAGAGCAGACGTTGTAACAGTAATTGTTTAGTTTGATTTGAGAGATATTCTACAGGATCATGGTATCGGGAAGTTTTAACATAGCATCTGAAAAGGCCATTCAGTTACACTGTGTGACCACCGGGTCCCTCTGTTACCGGTTACTGGTCCGACCTCGTGGAATATATAGTCTCTCAGATCATGTCAGTTATCCTAACATTACTGAAGCTGTTTTCGCATACTTGTTGAAAAGGTAATGGTAAGGTTCACTTATATAGCGCCACGAGCCGCATATGCCGCCTCAGTAGCGCTATCGTTACAGACAGGGCCGGCGTGTAGCCTTGGCTGCTGTCCTGCAGCCATACGGCCGTGTGTAGCCTTAGTCTGCCGTTTTTAATGTTTTTTTTCTCTTCACATGGTACCACCACACTGAGCACATTAGGGAGTTCCTGGTGATCGATGACTACACAGATTTTGACATTTGACTTGTAAATAGCAAATGAAAATGATAAATGCACTGCAGTGTTTTGTGGTCAGATAATGTACACGTGTTACGAAATATGTGGTGGATGGAGTTTGGAGGTAGTTCTGCACAATCTGTGGCGTGAAGTGTCGACGCTATTTTGCCATGTATTGTTGCAGAAAGCTGCTGAAAAGACTTCTGAGACGGCGAGATCTGCCTCTACGCTGACGTCAACTGGCACCGACCAGTTTCAGACTTTGGATTCCGTCTCCCTGTCGTGTTTAAACTCGGTGAATTCCTCCAGCCGTTCTGTTCTGGGTCCAGCTTCTGCCGCTGCGTCGCAGCTGCCGTTTTTCGCCCAAACTGCGATCGGCACAAACGCCCGAGCGCCCGGCCTGCTGTCGTCGGCGTACAGCGTAGCCGACTCGGCGGCGCTGGCCGCGGCTTCCCAGAAGCTATCGTTACAGTCGAAGGGCAAGCCACTGACCGTGTCTTTGGAACCACGGTCCGGATCGCTGTCGTCGGCCGTGCTGCCCAACATTCAGCACCAGCTTGTTGCCAGCTCGCAGAACCCGGCGTTCGAGCTGATCAACTCGCAGCTGAGAAAAGCCGCAGACAGCGGACTCGCGGCCGTTCTGGTGGCCCCTCCAGGTAGCAGTGGTGCCGCCGGTGTGATGAAATCGGTCGCCGTCAGTGTGCCGCCGCGCGTGTCGTACTCGTTGTCCAGCGCTAGGATTCCACTGCCGCTGGCGTCGTCAGTAAACGCTGGTCTGTCCACTACGAACAACTCGTCTGGCATCACTCATGCGAGTTCAGTTCCTCCGTTCAGTTCAGCGTCGAAGCCTGTCGTTGCTCGACTAATGGCTCAGCAGAGACTACCTGGAGTCTTGGCACTTTCGGGTATGCCAAGACCCTCTGCCTATGTATAACATAGTTTAGTTCGAAAATGTATAATGTGCTTGTCTTAATTGGCGACAAATAGAGCTACTCTTTCTTGCATGCTGAGGACGATGACAATGTATTATGGCCTAGTCAGTCATGATAGTCCGTGCCCATAGGTGTGGCGGAACAGAAACATTTTCGTTTTATGACAATTGTTGATATCAAGGCAGGAGTGTGAAATGTGATATCTGCATTATGTGAAAAGATTAATGTTTTTGCAGTCATTACGTTACATTAAATTTAAAGTGAAAAAATGCCGAAGCACTTTGGACACTTTACCAACGCTATAACAGTTTGGAAACTACACCAAGAATAAAAATGATTTTAGGTTGGTTTTGAAGGTTTGCAGGCAATTTGATGATGTCACTTCGGCTGGCAAACTGAACGTCCTCTATTCAAACTATCAACTTGGGCAACATTCTCGCGACAAGTCGTTGACAGCTAAATCTAAACAATCGAGACTTTCTGGTTCGCATGTTATAGATACACTGTTATTGATTTACTTTCTCTGATGCATTGGCTGCACGTGTCTGCTGTTTATAAATGAACGTGAATGTATGTAATTTGTGATTATTTTTGACATTGTAGGTGCCATGATGCGTAACGTCGGTGTTAAGCCAACGGTGTTTATGACAGGCAGCGTCGCTTCTGTAACATCGGTCTCTGCATTGGCGGCGACGTCAGCGGCTACTTTGAAACCTTATGTTGTGGCTGCCGTTGTTGATCCATCCGAGGTACGATGGTTGTTAGTTCAAACTATAGGAGGTAATGTGCTTCCCAAGGCTGTAGCTCATTGAGTGGCACCAATCCCTGATTCTACAGTACTCAGCCGGGCACCAGCCGAAGTTGCTAGACAATGTACGCCGGGCCAGTGTGTCGCACGGTGTACCTGTTTACTCCCCCACCGTATGCCGGGGCCAAATTACACTGCTTGGTGACAGAGGCAGTTGTGTGTGAACACTGAACAACTTGCCCACTGTTTTGCACCCATTCGACGGAGAATTGAACCCGCTGTCTCCGGTCACAAGTCCAACGCTATAACCACTGCGTCTCTGAGCCACGAGTTGAAACTATACATCATAATTATCTGTTGTTGTTGGCTAATGGGGAGGAGGAGCGGACTGGAACGGCTGAAATTCTGTGTCGTCACTGGTTGAGGCCTCATTCGGTCTTATTGCTCAATCAATGACCACAGCGTGAAGCTTATGGAACAGTCTTCCGGACCCTGTCCGCAAGCGGTGTCACTAAAGCTGTTTTCAGTCACTTTTCAAACGTTGTTGTTCGCCTGGTACTACTAGCACATTGAGTGCATTGCAGGGTTGCTGCTAACTGATGCGCTATACAAATTAACTTGGACGTTGAAATTGACATTGAGCATTTCACACAGAGAACTGGTTCGAGTATACTAGTTGCAAGTGTTACTACGAGTAGGCTACGGATATAAGCTGCTGAAGTCTAAGACTTGTATTCAAAATTGCGAAATGCGAACAGATCGTTTTATTCCGGTAATTGGTGAAAGGTCTGCCGAAGGAAATGGACAATTACTGTACCGCTGAACTAGTCTGTCGATCCCAAAACATTCTTGAGCAATTGTGCCTCCAACAATGTACGTGTCATGTACGAGCATGAGTACTGAGTACTACATTTAAAACCGTTAAAATGGCAGACTAGGGCTATGGGTAGCGTATTGGCTACAGGTCGGAATCCGTGACCACGGGCTAGCTGCGTCGTAGGCTGTACGCTGGCCCCGCCTGTGACGACAGCGCCGCTGAGGCGGCAGTTGTGACACTATGCAAATGAACCTTACCTTTTACATCTCTGGGCCTGATACTGTTGCAGGGCATTCTTTCATCACAGCCACTCTCTGTCGGAGTGTCATCAGCAGTCACAGTAGCCGGTCCGCAGCTGGCTGGGCTGCTGCGTCCCGTGACGGCGCCTACCCGTCCACTACACATGCCGTCCACAATGTCCGGTGTCCAGTTCATTAGTAAACCTGTCCAGATCCTTCAGAGCAATGCTACCTCCACGCCGCACTTGCTGTCCGCCCTCTCGACTACCAACCAGGTCTGCTCCACTATCAACAGATGTTCAAAGCAACTTTTCGGACGATGAATGTCGTGTGTAATACCGTGTACTTGATTTTGATCCCTAAATTGCATATACAAGGTGGCCCCAAAATTAAGACACTGTCCAAAATCATCTGCAAATCGCATTAAAACGCGTCAGTGAGGCTAGATTTTTCTTCAATTTTGAGTACAAAATAAGCACAACTATATTATAAGTTGGTTAAATATTCTATACAAGACCTAATTTATGACGTCATCAATTACTTTATTCGAAACTTCAATATGGGTAAAGTAAGTGTACTTTACTTATTTTACCCATATTGAAGTTTCGAATACAGTAATTGATGACGTCATAAATTAGGTCTTATCAATCAATCAAACTAACTATTTTATAGTGCGCCTATCAACAGATGTTCAAAGCAACTTTTCGGACGATGAATGTTCTGACTGTGTTTTTACTTTACTTTAGCTTTAATTTTTCGTGTAGTTTCATTTCATCTGTTTGTTTTTACTGATTTGTGTATCACAGTGCTCATTTTCTTATTGTAGTGGGCAATTTTCAAATCTCTCGAGATGTTGTTTCACATTGCCCGTCTCTGTTTTGAATGTTTGGTTGTTGGCATGTTTTCCTCTGCTTTAGAAAAAATATGGTAGTTACCATAGACCTGTGCAAGTTGTCATATTTTCAGGTTTGGTGTAGCACTATTCTTACAGTTCTACGTTTTTATAGTTATAGTTTTCCAGAGAAGTAATAACTTTAGCTACATGTTTTGTGCCAAAATATTATTATTTTTTATATATAGTTTTTATAACCACAATTCGGAAAGACTGAAATTCTGACCAGATGTTTGTCATTTTTTTTGTTAAGAGTATCATCATCTGATAAATTTTACTGTCAGTACCCCGCATGATTGTGCTGCTTTGGCATATATTAAATCGATTCGCAAAATTCTTTCACTGCTCAACATTATGGTTTCACAGGGCAGTGCAGCAATGTCTTGAATAAGATGTGATGGCAAATGTAGTTATCTTTTTTGTGGCAAATTTTGTGCTGACTGCAGCAGTGAAACATTTTGAGAACCGATTAATATTTTGCGAAGTTACTGATATGAGTAGGGTTAACGAGAGCCTTCAGCGTTAGCGCTCCTTCACTTTGGAACGCACTTGTCCTTAGATTTTGTTACTCGGCTCAGCTCACCAGCTCATTCCGATGCATGCTATACACGTATACCTAACTGTTCAACATTGCATACAGTGTACTGAACACTTGACTAGTCTCCACCGTCATGTGTTTCCAATTCGCTTGCGACATAATTGGCGCTATACTATTGACAGGTGACTGATTGATTCACTGTGGGTTGCGCTGTTCAACGTTAACAGTACACTATGCATTGTTGTCGCCACTAAACGATGATTTTTGCACAACGCTGATTTGACAGAGACCAAACTCATCGGGTCAAGTGTTTGTTCGGACAAAGTCGCGTCAGTCGGAAACCGTGTCGCAGATCCTACAGCAGACCGCTGCAGCAGGCACACCAGCAGCGCGCCGCCTGCAGCTGCCAGCCAGCATAGCCGACCACATTCGTCCAGCCGCAGTTCAGCCGGGACCGCCTCCGAAAGTCTCCGTACCGAAAACTGCCGGAAACATGCGCTGGATAAGTTCGCTCGGCCAGACGAGACTAGTCATGCCGTCAGAGAAAGGCATCGTCATTACGCAGCTGCCGTCCGAGTCTGGTGAGTGATTTGCTGTTGCTTTTTTTGTCGTTTGCCGTGGGAAATGGGACAGTCCACACAGAGATGACTTATTAAAACTTGCTTGCCCGCTGCTGCGGGTGGAACTGCACGTGGTCTGTAAACTATTTAGTTAGATAAGGTGAATAAGGTGTTAAGCCTGAAGGCTAAGGCAAAGAATAAAGTGACAGCTGCAGGGAACAATAAATTAGGACGAGAAGATGTGGCTGAACAAAAAGGCTTCAGCCTCTTGTGAATTTTGGTTTCTTCATTTTGTGTTGCTTTGGGTTTTATGCTCATTTTAATAACATTACCACACCTCATGCACCTTATACAAATCGTGATGCAACAGTAAAATGTCTAAAGTAAGTGGAGAGGACATATATTCATGAGATATTGCTTGTAATGCAGATTCAGAATCATTTAATCGTATATTGTTGCAGGTATGGTGAGAACACAGATGTTCATCCAACGTCCAGCAAGACCCGAGCTACTTCCGCAGGCCACAACTGCTGGTGCCATTACTTTGCTTTTTTGGCTATGTACTGCATATAATGTTGCTGTGTATGGGCCTAACATTTTGCTGAATTAATGTGAAGGTATTAAGGTAAGTCCGTGGCATTCCATATAATTGCCTTCACCTCTGCAGTCGTCCGCTAAGAGCATCAACTCTGTAGTGTACATATTGTTAACTTTTTTGTGATGGTTGTTACTTGTCAGACATTGTCACGCTGAGTTTGATGGTACCAACTGTGCATTGTGGAAGACTTGTTTTCCAGTTACTCCTGGCATCAGACAGGGTACCTGTCTCGGGTCTCGGATATGTAAGTAACTAAGTATAGCGCAGTGCGTTAGAATGGTATCTGGTATCGTCGTATGATCTTGCTGTGGCACTTGGTTATCTCATTTGAGTGGGAACCCTGTATACCAAACATTCAGGATTTTTACAGCACCATGGCATAGAAAATCATGTGTATATCGTTTTAATACGAAAACATGGCCAATTGTACATTCACAGTTAGTCAAGAACCGAGTGATGAATGAAATAACCCGTGAAAAAAAATGCCGATTCTGTTGAACTAGTTGGTGTTTCGCGAAGTACTAACGAAATTCAGGACTTCTTTCAGCATTCGTGTCAAAGATATGTTACATCTTATATGTTACATGGTGTCATCTGTAAATTGAGCTGAACTGTTCAGACGTCTGCAGATGCACTGCATTGCTGTTGTTTGTAGGCCTACCTGCTTCAGTTCAGCCAGCACTCCTGAACCCAACTGCCAAGCTGAACGCCAGTCTGCAGCTTGTCCGCGCACTCAGTAACGTGTCGGCACAGAAGATGTCGGCTGGCTCGCAACCGGCCACCTATGTACTGTCAGCCGCTCAGCCAACCAGTGAAGCCATCCAGCTTCAGGTGGCACCGACTGCTGTGTCAACCAGCGGCAAAGTGGGAACGAGACCTGCTGCAGCGCCTGTCTTTGCTCGCCTCCTTGGTCCCGGATCTGGAATCCGGCTGGCTGGAATACTGCCCAGCGATGTGGCGGCTGTCCAACAACAGTTGGCCAATACTGCACCAACCGTGACTAACGCAGCTGGCGTATCTGCCGAAAAAACAGTGCCCTCTACCAGCTGATGAAGATAATTTGCAGAGTATACTGTAATGTATTTATTTGAAACAGAACTGTGACCATGTTTTTCCTCGTGTAGTAACTTTTTTTAAATCATATAATAAAAGGTATTCGTTAAACGCTGCAAAATACAGGCATGTGGCATGTCTTGCAAGTGCCAACTGTAATTCGTGACAGATGAGAAAGTGCTAGATGTTCACTCTTGCACCATTTCCACAAATAGCCTAGCCGCAACTGTGATAGAGGTCACAGTATTTCCTTACTTTTTTGTTTGTGTAATATTTTGAGTGTCATTAAGTTCTCGATTGCTGTCAGATGATATTGTGACCGAATTTCAATATAATTGAAAACCTGACAATAAGATAAAGATTGGAATAAAAGAACTTTTTATACAAATTTCCATCTTAGGAGTGGAATTCACAGCTTACGAAGGCAAAGTGATGAATGAAGAAATGCTGTCATCATTTACGTTGACACGTGCATGATACACATTGTGCAGCAATAGCCGTAGAACTAGCAAACGCAAGAATGAAAATTTCTATTTGTTGGTGAAGCATTCCAAACTGGTAGTTAGTAGTGTACATGTTTCAGATGGTCCTTTTCCTTGATAATAAACCATTTGCTGAACAGCGTTCTAAATTCAACAGTCGACTCCTGTAGATTGCACTGGTTGCCAGCTCATGAGTCAATGGTGTGCCACAAATTTAACATCATAACAGCACATCCTATTTAGGATATTTACTTGTCTACACTGGATCAACAAACCTTTGTTCAGCATCCAGTTGTACATACCATAAGGCAAATTATTTGACATTTCTCGAGAACCCTGTATAACAATCACAAAAAATTAAACAATCTGTGCTGAAAAGGTGAAACTGATCTTTAATTATAACTAAATACATAGTAAAATATACTAACATACTATACCATTACAACTTGTCAGGATGATTCAGGGCAAATGTTTTAAAAAAACTGATTTATTCAAAAGAACGAATTTTTTAACAAAAATGCCAACTCTGACGTTACCACAGAGTGGCAGTATACAATTCATTATTGTGGTTATTACACTTACCAACATCAGCAGTGTTTTGTACAGTGTACAGTTTTGCGTACGGCACAAGCTGATTTTTTTCCCAGCTATATCGTAAATTTTGCAGCACAAACTAACACAAATAATTGACATATTGCTGCTAATATTCAGACAGTTAAAATGCATATGAAGGTCAGTGACGACTTGAGATGCGAGTAATGGTGTAGTTGCAATACTGTTCACAACCATTCGTTAACGAACTGGTTCACACAACAAACTAGGGGAACCGATACAGAGTAAAACGCACAGTAGGTATAACAATGCTACAGCAAGATATGGCCACCGACTGCCGTCAGTTATCCGCCTCCGCACTGGTTTCTACGGGCTTATTCGCGTCATCGACAAACATTTCCACGCATACGTTACTATTCGCGTCAGTCTCGGGAAGCAGTATTGCATCATTTTCCTCTGGACACTCTTTCTCCGCGTCCTGTTTGCCCACAGATTCGGAGTTGTTGTTAGACTCGACGATCATGCAGTCATCATCAGATGTTTGTGACAACGTCTGACCACCAGTAACACCACCCGAATCACTCTGAAGGACATTGGGACCCGGTGTATCGGACACACTGTCAGCCTTCGCAGTGGGCGAATCAACTACGATGCAATTGGTATCACTCGCAGGTTGCTGTTGCTTCTTGCTAAAAAGCAACAACATCGACTGTCGCTTGCTCGGCATGCTGTAGCGCTTTGTCGACTCGCTTTTCCGCTTTTTTGCCCGAGCAGTTGAGCATGGCGTACTACCTGGATCGGCCGGTCTTTCATCACTTTTCTTTGCATTGTCAGCCCTGTTAGTGCTATTACAGACACCAGAAGCACAAATGGTTGAAGGTGACACGGTAGATTCGACTTTCGGTACACTCTCGAGTGAAGACTGCTGTAAACACGGACTGGACAACTGGTCTGCACCACACAAGACTTTCGCTGAGCCGACACTATTCTCGGTAGAGCTCGGATGGACCGAGCCATTTGGTGTCATGAACGATTTGATGGTCCCACTGGCTGGGACGGGTGACGGTGGAACGCTGCTACCACCACTTGACTGCTTTACGGGACCGGTTGCCTCCATGTTGGTGGGTTTTGCCGAAGCCAGCGTTATCCACTTCCACTCTGTCGGTACCGGTAAGCTCAGACTCAGTTTCTCGAGAACCGAGTCATTCACATACCACAGCTTCCGTTTATGCGAGTGCGGCCGAAATTCATACACCGCAATCTCTCGTATTTTGGCCTCGGCTTTCCGCTTTGACACTTTCACGGTCGGTGCGTTGTCGTCCGACTGAGCGTCTCCCGCCGCAGTTTCGTGCTGGCTTTTGCTCCGCCAAAACTCGCAGAATTCTCGCACCAGTTTCTGAATACTGTGCGAGTTGCCGTGCACGAGTCTGGCAAGATCAGGCAACCCTGTAACACATGTGTTCATCCAGGTAGAGCACATGTGCAGATCGTTCAAAGTTTACAACTGACAATAATTTATGTATGAATTTAAACACATTTCAGCAACCTTTGCTAATCATAACAACATTCGGAATAATGAACACCATAAATCAGTTTCACCTGAATATAATAATAATAATAATAACAATAATAATAACAGCATTCAACAAGCTGTGGGATCTTTTCAACAGAGGGTTAGATGAAACGAGGATTAGTGTCAACAAGGGAGGGAAACTAGATACTAGTGGCAGATATTTAAGCTGATGGTGGATATGCAATGAATTTGAAATACATGATATCAATGCCTGTGGACATTCTGCCTGTTAAAAATATTACTTCTCCAGTCTCTAAAGGTTTATTCCGGGACAACTTCACCACCACATAACCCAACGAGGGGAAATATAAAATGGTTATGGTGCAGCTACCTTGCCACTTACCAGAATCGGGAACAGGAATGAAAGTGATGTTTTTTGCCTTTGTTTCTTTTGACACTTTGCTCTTCACAGGCTGGTCCTTAGTTGTACTAAGCACTTCAAATGGAGCTTCTTCCAGCAATGACACCTACAGCAGACACGTGTATGAGGTCTCCATGTGATAAGCAGCAATTAACGCTATTACTGAGTATTGACTATTGACTAGTTATTGACTAATGATGCTATTACACCACAAAATTCTATGTTGCATCAACTCATCGTTCTACCCTCTGTGATGGGACGGTAAATAAGTATCAGTCTGATGGCTAAGTAATAATACAAGTGACAATGGGTGCACGTATGACCAATAGCAACCTACAGGCAGATTCCCATGGGTGGGTGCAATGACTACTGGTGACAGGTTTCGGCCACCGCTGGGGAAGAAACACCGAGTACGATAAGCAAATGTCGAATAATTCACAACTTTTGTCACTTATGAGGTGCAGTTTGCACAAAATAAAAACAACATTCTACGTTGTGTACAATCTATTGGTCAAACTTTCAGACTGAAATTTTCCGAGAAAATCTCTAGCCAGCAGTGACAAAGTTTGGTCGTGAAAATGACCTGAAACTCCTGCAGCTTCCTTTCCAGCGGGTCAGGCACTGCACCGGGACTCCACCAACTAATACCGATAACAACTGGCTGAAGCACGTCGCATTTCCGCCCGAGCATCTCGGCTTCCCAGTTCTTCATCTTCGCCAACAGCTGGTCTTTCATCTTCTCTGGCGACACCTACAATGCACACAAGCTACTGAATCACAATCTACCAGTGCAGAACGGGAATTCGGCATGATCGTGACAACGGCAAACAACAAAGAAACACACTGTCAGTCGGTCATTCAGTACTCGTGTCGACGATGTCACAAATCGAAAAATAAGCAGCAAAGACAGACAGCTCTACTTTACCATAAAACAGTTGCGCACACACATATGTTTCACTGCTGAGCTACTCGCAGAAAATTCTGAATGGAGTGGGAGGACAAAGACAATATGAGTACAGTTTGCCTGTGTACTGAAATGCGGGTGACTTAAGACGAGAGTTTTGAATGGCACACGGAGTATCTGTTCCCTCTGGCCAAGTTACAGTCAGTTGGAAGCATACAATTCAAGTTAATTCAATGACCTCATTTCAGACATGAGTGATTGCAATAACCAGTGGAATAATCTTACATAGACTTGGCTCCTCCAGCCACATCCTGGGCACTATCCAACAAGTTTACTCCAGTCCCAACTCGCTTTACATCTGTCAATGAACTCGAGATCTTCCTTGAATGTAGCCCGCCATCTCTTTGTAAGTCTTCCTTGTGTCCACTTGGCAGAATCCGGCACCCAGCATATGTTCTGCCAGTTTTAGTCTTCTGGTTCTGACTACGTCGGATAAATGGATCGTGATCTCTGCAGAACGTCACCAAGATATATTCACTATACTGCAAAGACACCTCTGCTAGAGCCGGAACAAATCCAACTTCTCGCTAATAATAAGCAAAAAATGCTGTTTTTTTAATGTGCAATTATACGCCTGTTACCTTTCCATCGTCGTCGTCATCATCACAACCTTCTCCTTCGGACAAATATCCATGCGGCACAAAGAATCCGTCACCCTCTTCGTCCTGTTCACCATCATTTTCTTCGTCCTCTTCGCCCTACAATGACAAAAAGTAGAATATACAGCCGATTTCAGCCAGTGAATGGTTCCATAATGAAACGTACGCACCCAAAAGGATATTTCAGTGCCACGTGCTAAAATAAGTTACAACATAATCACTCTCAGTAGACAACAAAAATGACAATGAGATTGTTAGACAAACACAATCGAAGATAGTGTCTCGCAACTAAATGCATTTCAGTACTGTTGCAAACCACTTCAACAGCTATTCACCAGGCCATGAGATGCAGCAGCAACACCCACATATTCAGATAAACAAGACATGCAAAACTGTCACTTTTTACACAGCATCTAGAATATAAAGTTCGTTAATGTATATGTGCAAATGAAATGCAAACAATCCTCATTGCAAGTAGGCTCTCTCACAGCCCACACCATAAAGGGCGGGCACTCGACCCCCGTTCCTTGGCCACTGAGCCGGCAGCAAGCATACTTCAGCCCACAGGCTGTAGCGGTCAATCACGTGTGGGCAGTAGGCCACACCTCTCACCACGTGTTCTGCCATTTGCATTTGCAACCAATGCACCTAAGTCGACCTAACTGCATGGGATGCTACTCATTTATTGACTCTACGGGGATGGAAGGCCGAGTTGACTGACGGATAGATGATGCTTTACCAATGAAGTGGTCACACTACTAACTACAAGTGTAGCACAGGGCAGGGAAAGTTGGCTGGCCAAGACCAGCATTCCAGAGATGCCAACTTTTGAAAATCTAAATTCCTAATGATCGTACACGAGA
>Ga0056115_1000740_pt1 | contig 14608 bp, 16 predicted proteins | sample WorMetOlspDAHAB1_FD_77007 | JGI IMG/M metagenome (GOLD analysis project Ga0056115, IMG submission 77007) | Marine gutless worms symbiont microbial communities from Max Planck institute for Marine Microbiology, Germany - Olavius sp. DAHAB.1 ...
TAAGGCTTTATTGATTTGGGTCGCCGGGCAAGAGGTGGCGCCGGCGGCCTACTTTTGTAGTCTCAGATAAACTACATTTTTAAATCGCCACGTTTATAGCATTTTCGCGGCGCCGGTAACACAGAGGAATCTATTGATTCAATAATCGTTGATAATAATGCGGTGGAGATTAAAAAAGGGCTGTTTGTTCGTCGTCTGCGTTTAAATCTATTTGAATTCAATTATCAGGGGGATTATGTGACCGTCGATCTCAATCTGATGCCCCATGAAAAATACGAGTCGCCGTATCCTTTGGGATTTCAAAATATTTCCAGGGATTACTTTGCAGTTATTCATTCCGGCGAAGGCAATGGCTGGGACATCAATCGGCCCTGTATGTCCAGTATTATCGTCTTCCAGGGAGATATCTACCTGATCGATGCCGGTCCCAATATCCTGCATAGCCTCAATGCACTTGGAATCGGTGTTAATGAATTAGAAGGTGTTTTTCAAACCCATGCCCATGATGACCATTTTGCCGGTTTGACCACCCTCATGCGGGCTGACCACAAAATTAAATATATCGCCACACCTCTTATTCGAGCCACGGTGATTAATAAACTGGCAGCACTGGCATCCATCAAAGAAGAAAATTTTCGCAACTATTTTGAAGTCCGTGATTTGAAATTGGGAGCCTGGAATGATATCGACAACCTGGAAGTAAAACCGATCTTTTCACCCCATCCGACCGAAACGACCATCTATTTGTTCCGGACCGTCGATCAGATAGGGTCTCGATCCTACGCGCATTTTGCCGACATTTCCAGTTTCAACGTACTGCGTAACATGATTACGGATGACGATTCAGAACCCGGGATATCCCAAGAATATTTCGATGATGTGAAAAGCAAGTATTTGACCAAGGTGGATTTAAAAAAACTGGATGTCGGCGGGGGATATGTTCACGGTGCGGCCCTGGATTTTAAGGATGACCCATCCGAAAAATTATTTTAGCCCACACAGCTTCGGCGCTGACTACCCAACAGAAAGAGATCGGTTCCGGTGCACCTTTCGGCACCGTAGACGTCTTAATACCCGCACATCAAAATTATGTGTGGCAGTATGCCGAAAGGTTTTTAAAAGCTTACTTTCCCTCCGTGCCCCTTCATCAAATCAAAATGTTGATCAATAACCCCTTGATTACGATAAACCCTGAGAGCATTCTCATAAAAAAAGGAGAAATCAATAAAAACGTTTACCTAATTCTGACCGGGGCAGTTGAGGTCATCCGATCGGAGTCCAGTGTAAACAGCATGATTTCTGCCGGTGGATTGGTTGGCGACAACATCGGCGTATTTCAGTTAGCTGCCAAAGAAACCTACCGCGCCATCAATTTCGTAAGAGCTTTGCAGGTGCCCTGTGGCCTCTACCTCGATTTTATCAAAAAAAACGGTCTGCATGCCGATCTCGAATATCTCAGAGAAAGACGTGATTTTTTACAAAATACCTGGCTTTTCGGTGAGGATATTTCTTATCCGATTCAAAACTATATTGCCCAAGCAATGAATCCGGAAAATTATCGAGCTGATGAATTGCTTCCGATAGAACATTATTCAGGCATCGGATTAATTAAACAAGGGCGGCTGCAAATATTCTTGAATGATGACGTATTCGAAACCTTAAATGCCGGTGATTTTTTTGGTGTCAGCAACGTACTTTTCAAAACGCCTGCTATTTTTAAAGTGAGAGCCATTAAAGATACTGAAGTATACAACATTCAAGCGAAGGTTATCGCCGATATTCCAATAATCCATTGGAAATTGTTTGAAACTTATGAACGGCGTATCCGGAAGATATTGAACCCGGAATTGGTCAGCATTCCCATTTTCCAATGGCGGGAAGAATATAACACCAACATTAAAGAGATGGATGCGCATCACCGGGAGCTTTTTCAAACAGCCAATAAACTATATGAGGAAATCCAATCCGGCCGCAATCAATCAGTTCTGGAAGACACGCTTAATTTCATGATTCGCTACACGGAAGAACATTTCAGCCAGGAAGAAAAGCTGATGGAAGATTACGATTTCCCGGAGCATGAAGTACATATCAAACATCATGTGCGGCTTATTCAGGAAGTTCAGGAACTCAAAAACAAATATGCCGCCGGAGAGATGCGAATGGATATGAGCATCATCAACTTTTTAAAAGACTGGATTATCAATCATATTCTGACGGAGGACCGCAAGTACGGTCCTTATCTCAATGATAAAGGGCTTAACCAAACTGCCTAGAAGTTAAAAACTTTTGCTTCAGCGGCCATATCAATCAGGTGGGGGCCTCCGTCAAGCTGCATGTTCGGGTAAAACTTGGCTTCATCTAAAGATCGGTTATTTGCACACGGGGTGCAAACACCAACTTGGATTTCATTGTCCACTAGATAGGGCAAATAATCCTGCGGACAATCTCCTGTTTTAGTTGTGGTCGTCAGATCGCGTTCCTTATCGGCCCAGGTTACCCCGCCGTCAATGAAAAACAAATCCACCTGATGGCCTTTGGAATGAGCAATTTTTGCAAACTGAAAACATCTTGTCGCCGCCTCATTGTCATCCTTGCTCAAAACAAACAAAAAATTCGCCATAGTTTTTTACCTCCATTATTTTGCCTCAGAAATCCTGGTCCTCTATGCCAGGTCAGGGACAATTGGTTGTGCCTTAAGAGATCATTCGAGATAGGTTGAGCCGGTTTGCCTGTTGATCTGTTTCCCCCGGCTTCGCTGAAACATAAAACTTTCATAAAACTGTCATAGCCAAGCAAGGGGAAAACCTTACATGAATTATTCATTAAGCCCAATTTAGGCGATTAGGCTGCTTATTCTCTCTGTTAACCGGCAAACTGGCCAAACCGGCTCAACGGGCTAACCTGTCTCATAAGTACTCAGTGCTGGGTGCCCTTGCAAAGGGCTCGACAAATCCGGGCCCTTTAAACCCTGTCCTTTACTCATGCTTGTGGGGATATCGCCCATGCGGATGCATGTGTCGATGCACATGGATATGCGATTCATCTTCAAAGGTAATTTTGCCGTGATTTATTGTACAAATTTTATTGGTTGCATACAATGAGAAATCAATATCATGGGTAATGAGTATATAGGACTGTTTAAGATTAGATATTATTTCCGCGATTTTTTTGCTGGCCTCGTAGTCCAGTGCATTGAGCGGTTCATCGAGCAACAGCACTTCCGGTTCCATTGCCAGGACGGTCGCCAGGGATACCAGCCGTTTTTCGCCTCCTGATAACTTAAAGGTAATTCGATCTTCAAATCCCTCCAGGCCCAGGTCTGCCAGCGTCCGCCGGGCAATTTTAAGGGCCGCCGCTTTCGATTTGCCTAAATTGAGCGGTCCGAACGCCACATCTTCAATGACCGTGGGGCTGAAAAGTTGATCATCGGGATCTTGAAATAACAAACCAATGCGCCGTCGGCCTTCTTCAAAATCCTTGGCGCTTGAAACTGTTTTACTAAAAAGCTCCAGACGCCCTGATGTCGGTTTATTCAATCCCATAATGATATGGAAAAAAGTTGACTTGCCGCTGCCGTTGGGGGCAATCAGCCCAATTCGATCACCAATGTAAAATTTGAAATCAAGATGGTCAAACACGGCCTTGCCGCCGGGATAGCTGAAACTGATATCTTGTAAATTGATTACTGGAGCTTCTGAGTTCATAAAAAGATTATTCGAAGTAAATTAGCACGATGATGATACCGGCCATGGCAGATGCAAAAATCCATTCGTGGATGCCGGTGCTAAATTCATGCAAGCAATAAAATTGGTGTTTAAACCCCCTGCAAAGCATGGCTTTCTGAACCCGGTCGGCCCGAACTGCCGAGCGGATAAAAAGCATGCCAACGATGGATGCATACGTTTTATAGGCATGCAGATTGGTTCCCGGCCGGAAGCCTCTAAGCCGGGCGGCGCGCATCAGACGCTGGTATTCCTGCTCAATCAAAAACACGTAGCGATAGGTCACCAACAGTAAATGGACGATTTTATCCGGAACATGGCACCAATTAAGGGCATGACCGAGGACCGCTAAGTTCATGGTTGTGACCAGGGCCATGATCATCAGCAATATGGCATTGGATTTCAACGTGATTTGAACCGCCATGACAAGGCCGGCCTTATAGATAGTCAGCGGGCCAAGTGCCAGCATGATCGGACCCTGAAACGTCAGGGGAAGAACGATCCAGAGAAGCACATTAAAACTGTTTAACACAATGATGCGTTTAACGATATCACGGACAGGAAGCTGTGCCAAGACGACCCATAAGAATGATATCAGGGCCGCGGCTGTTAACACATGAAAGCTGCGGGACAACGCCACGACGGTTGAGTAAACGCAGGCGGATATAAGACGCAGGCGAGGGTCGAGTTGGTGAACAAATGAGTTTCCGAAGGCAAACGGCTCCTGAAGCATGGTGGGTGCTCACTCCTTCTTTTTGCGGCTGTGAACGTACGCCGCGATGCCGACCAGGCCGAAGATATAGCCGATACCTGCAAAAATGTCTCCTGCAGTCGGTCCTTTTTGGTGCATATCAGCCAGCATTCTAATAATGGGTTTTAATTTTCTATCTAAAATAGATTCGATGACGGCCTCCAATTCTTCTGGCTGGGATACAGCGTGAGGGGCTGCGGTGCCGCTATCCACGAATTTCAGGGCAGCAGAATTGCTTTTATCAGATTGCATGACATTTGGGGTGCTTGTCTCCTTTGTTGTCGTCAACGGCATGTCCGACAGCTCGGCCGCACGTATGGTCCACTCTCCCTGATGCCCCTGCCCGGTATCTATTAGGATCCTTAAATCGGTCGTTTTGGGAACCTTAAAAGAAAATTCACCTTCATCATTGGTCCGGCCGGCTAACAGCACGACCCCCTTTGAATCCAATACCTGGAGTTTAGCGGCTTTGACTTTCTTCCCACCGGAAAATTTGCTCTCCACGAAAATTTTGTTACCTTCGGCCCAGGCAAATACATTCACCCGGTGGGCCGATGCAGAGCCGACGAACAGCGGCAGAATCCAAAGACAAGTAACTGTCACTACAGAAATTTTTAGTAAAACTAATTTCATGAACACAGCCTTTATAGGTGTCAGGTGTCAGGTTTCGGGTGTCAGTAAGGTTTATCGCTGATCCTTTACATTTAATAGCTATATGAATCCCAGCTGCTGGGCTGAAACCTGAACGCTGACACCTGAAACCATCAGTTAATAAGAGCTTGTTGCCATTACGAACTACCTAACCACCGTCTATCCGGGATTTACGGGCAGCATCTCCGGCGCCACTTTGCGCAAAAAGGCCACACAAACGGCGGTCACGATACCTTCAATAATCATAACCGGTATATGGGCAGCGATAATAATACCGGATACGTTCAAAAAATTCTCTTCGGTGAATACCAGGGACAGTCCCACCAACAGGCCGCTGAGGAAAACCGATAAGAATCCGCAGGCAAAGGCTGCGGCGGCTGCAGTCCGCGAGGCCTTTTGGACAAACCGTCCGAACAAAAAATATGATATCACCGCCGGCAGAGCCATAATGATGGTGTTAACCCCCAGGGTGGTAATTCCGCCGAACTGAAAAAGAACACCCTGTAATATCAGTGCGACCAGAATGGCGGGAAAAGCCCCCCAGCCGAGAAGAAGTCCCACCAGTCCATTCAATATCAAGTGGGCGTTTGCCGGTCCTATGGGAACATGGATCAGAGATGCCACAAAATAGGCGGCCGAAAGCATCCCGGCCTTGGCGATCTGATCATAATCAAGTTTTTTAAGCCCGATACCCGTCCCGACTGCAGCCAGGGCTGCACCTGAAAACAACACCGGACCGGAAAGTACGCCTTCCGAAATGTGCATGCATGGGTTCCTTTTACTTCATATCATGGAAGTATACCCAGATTACCGCTCCAAGCTCGACATCTTTTTGCATTCCTTGATGCGGTAGTTTATAATCTGCCTTGATTAGCGCCGCAAATCCCCACCAGCCGGAAACCGGCGCGGCATAAGTGAACACACCCTTGCCATCGGCCTTGATGGATTGAGTAATCATGTAGTCGGTGGGGGCCGCATATGCCTTATCCTCATTAAAATATTCGACCTCAACCCCGGCAAACGGCACGGCATTGCCGTCAAATTTCACTATCCCCTGAAAAACATTGCCGGCATACAGGCCAAACGGTTTGGACAGGGGGACGATTTCAACTTTAAGTCCGAGTTCCTCATCCCAGCCATCATCGTCGCCAAAGGCCGTGACGACCGTTTTGGTGTAATGAATAATATATGAATCCTCAGCTGCCTCCCAGTAGGGCTGGGGCTGCATATAAAACATATACACGCCCGGGCGTTTAATTGGATGTGCCGCCTTCCAGGCCTGGTGGCCCATTACCCGGGTTGTTTCCAGCGAATCCAGCAGATCCATATTCTTGCCACCGGCCAGCACACCAAAAATCTTCGGTTTGATCAATTCCATCCCCACCATTTCAAAAGGATGGGAAAAGGAAAGAACAAGTGTTACCGACCGGCTGTCATCCTGCATCACCATTGAATCCGAAGGAATCAACATGCCAAAATGTGACTTGGCCGGGCAGGTCGCCAACAAAATTAGAGCGATAATCAGGACGGTCCGCTTGTAATATTTCATTTTTTGCTTTCCCGATAACAAGCCTGCGGCTCGTGCAATATTCGGATTTTATTTTCAGGCCAGCGCTAATGTGGCATATTTCCAATAAAAAAGCCACGACCGCAAGCCCCACTCAGAGGGTATCGCCTTCGTGGCATGGTTTAAAAATTTAACTAAAAGCTATGTCCGAATCGTCCGGTGTGTTGTCTATTTTACTGGCAATCGGCTTGCCGGGGCTTCTTGCCCCTGAGGCAAGGTTTAGCAATTAAGAGATAGCCTTGTCAAACAAAAAGGTGTTTTACGCAAACCATTAGCCGATTACGCCCAATTCCGTTTCAGCGGAATTAGAGTCTTAATTGTGTTATCGTGATTGTTTTTTTGATTCCGGCTTGTCCGGGTTAGGATTCTACTCCTGAAAGATGATTTTATGATCGACTAAATTCATTTGTTTGAGCTTGCCCTGGATGATCTTTTGGGTCCCGAAAATGTCGACCAGCAAGAAACCGCCGTCATCATGGGGCGTCACCATGTCAACGGATTTTAAAACGAGCTCTTCTTTATCATCACGAAAAATATAAGCATTGGCTTCACACATCAGTTAATATCTCCTTAATCTCCTCATTGACAACCCGCTGGACCAGATGGGGTAACGGCTCGCCCTCAAGGCCCACCAGCACAACCGGTTCCTGGGTGAGCGGCAAAAAAATCTTGGGGGCCGGACAGGACATAACCGCTTCTGCCATTTTAGGGGTCACTTCTCCCAGCATGGCGTTGGCCCACGAAATTGAAATGGGGCCCACGATCAGATCGGCTGTCACTACGGTCTGAACGATGGCGTTTTCACCGGACGCGCCGCGGTTGGCGCCGGCCTTCAGCATTTGGGCGGTGGCAATGGCATTGGTTCCCAGGCCAATTAACTCAAGCGACTCCCCATAGGCGTCTTTTAAATATTTTATCAGCGTCGCACCGATGCCGCCGCCCTGGCCGTCAATGACACAGATTCTTTTCATGATCGATTTTAATCCATTTGAACACAAAGGCCACAAAGAACCGCCCCCGGCATGCCTTCATGGCCTGTTTTGACAGATGGATAAAGAATGGAAAATGTTCAGGGTTAGCTGGTTCGGGTTAAGGTCCATTCTGAACCTTTAACCGTTGATCAATTAAAAAAAAACAAAAAATAAGGTTTTTCAAAACCTCGATTGGCCCTTTACTTAAATAATCGTGAAACAAATGTCAACAAAAACCAATAATACCGGTTGCCATAAACATGTTCGGTTTGGGTCGGGTTGCTGAAAGTTGACGATAATTTATGAATGATTTCAGGTTACTGTGGATTATGACAACCGCTAGGTCATTATTTTTTTGACAGGATCAATTGGATCAATAAGATAGTGTCTTAAAGAGTGAAAAAAATCCTGTTTATCCGGGTATCCTGTCTAATATTTCCTCACATGGAATCACAATCGACTTATCCGGTATCTGTATATACTTAATAGTACATACATACGTATGCCCGTTGTCAATCCATAGAAGTCCCATAAGATTACAAAGGACTCGACAAAATTATACAGAGCGGATTAATTAAAATGACTCAATGGGCCGGCCAGGTGATCGACCCATATATCGACGAAGTTGTCGAATTCGGCCGTGCCTTTCAAAACCGGAACGCACTCGATTCCCGCTCTGGTTAATACAGATTTCCATGAATCTTCTTCATCACCGGCCATATCGTTCTTGGCATGGTCGCCGGCCACCGACATAAACGGCATCAAATAGGCTTTCTTGATTTTATTTTTGAGAAGCAGCTCTTGGATCAGATCGATTTCAGGGTAGCCTTCGACGGTGCCCACGAAAATATATGGGTCCTCGAGTTGCAGCTGAAACATCAAAGCCGCATAAAACGCATTCGATGGATGATGGGTGCCATGCCCCATTAGTACGACAGCCTCGGTCTTTTTTCTTTCTTTGGGGATATTGGCCAAAATGGCTTGTACAGCACGCTGCATGTCATCCTGGGTGGCCAACAGCGGATAACCAAGGATTATTCGCTGGAAACCACCCATCATTTTAAATGCACCCACCGTTCTGCGCAAATCATGATATTCAGCCCCGCCGATGGTGTGCAGCGATTGGACTGCGACATGGGAAAAGCCTTCATCCTGCATTTTGGCCAGAGCATCCTCGGGTGAATCCAGCATTTTGCCCTGTTTGGCCAGCTTTTTTCGAATTATGGTTGAGGTGTAGGCCCAGCGAACAGGGATATCGGGGTGTGCTGCCCTGGTTTTTTTCGCTATGTTTTCAAAGGACACCTGAGCGCTGGCTTCACTGGATCCAAAAGCCACCAGTAAAATGCCAACTTTTTTGGGCGCCTTGCGCCCGTGTCCGCCGCCGGCCCATGAAACGGCGCACAGACTGAATGACATGACGATAATAGCCAGAACCGAAATCAAATCTCTTTTTTTCAATTGTAGACGCTCCTTATTTTTTAGATTTCATTACTTAGAACTCTGCAGTCACCCGGATGCCGCCGATAATTCCCTCGATATCATCGTTATCGGAGTCGAATTTATCTTCCATATATTGAAAATCAGCCGTGGCGGCAACGTAATCATTGAATACCACCCGCCAGTAAATTTCGGCCACCTGGCTGTAGTCAAAATTGTTTTCGCCGTTCAAATAGGCGTAGCCGATGCCGAAGTTGTCCTGTTCGCGTCCGTACCATTTTCCGGTGATATTCAGACCGCCGGAATACAGCGCATTGTAAGTGATGTCGGCATCATCATCCTGCCAGCCGAGGCGGATGAAGGCACCGAAAATATCTCCCAGCTCCTGATCAAATGACAGAAATGCGGCCAAACGACTTTCATCGTCCTGGCCGTCTTCGTCTTTGAAGTCCTCGCTGGTTGTATCGACTATCAGCCGGTAATTGCCTTCTCCCAAAGACATGTTCAGTTTATAACCGATCTGGCCGGCAAAATAGTTGTAGTTGCGGCCCTCCTCGTTTTCACCGATATTCATGCCCATGGCGGTGATGTCAAAGTTGCCGATTTCCCATTCGACGGCCCCGCCGCCGTCAAAAGATGGAAAAAAACCGTTGGGGCCGTTTACCAGGGCTTCGTTCATGAACTGGGTAAACTCATCGTTAGCGTACGCATTCTCGTCAACATAATCTGTGGCATCGATGATGCCGCCGGTCAATCCCAGGGAATGGTTTTCTCCAAATTTAAACGTGTACTTGTACCAGGCCGTCAGCAGATAATCCCGGTTGCGGCCGTTGATGTCGGTGTAATCGTCTTCCAGGTTGGCGGCCCAGGGGGCCAAATTGAAGTTGGTTTCCCCGTTCAGGCCATTGCCGGCTCCAAAACCGAATTTTGCAAAAAATTCATTTTTTTCGTTGGGCCGAAAGCTGATCTCCGGTTCGAAGTTAAAAGCACCGCGGCCCTTATTTTCATCACCATCCACCCACTGGTGTTGGTAGGTGCCGGCCATGATACCGCCGATTGAAAATTTGTCGTTGATATCATAGCCGAAAGAACCGGTCTGGCTGATTAGCAGCGTTGCAACAACGGTCAACATGCCATACCACTTAGAATTTTGCTTCATAATGATCTCCCTTTGCCTCCCCTTCAACATTATAAGAGGTTCCGTGCTAGTAGCTATTTAAACGTATAACCATTCCGAAACAACTTTCTCATCCCATTAAGTGCCCATCCGAAAAAAATGAGAAGGAAAGCTCTGATATGAATCACCTCCTTTCACAAGGATTGGCAGAACCTGCTTGCCGATGCCGCTTATTGCATAAAATCTTCCTTGCAAGGTGTGCCGGTAGGCATCACGGTAAGAGAGAGTCCCAAATAAAACAGCCCTTCAAGCAAAAATTTGCTTGAAGGGCTGCACCCAGTTTTCTTAACCCTTTTTATTTCACAACACTCTCTGTTGTCCGCAGAGCAATAGCGTATTGGTAAGGCAGGTCTTCTGACTCCCCCGCCTGTTCAGCGGCCTTCCCATTGCGTTCAAACGAAACAGTGGCACCCAGAGCCGAACAGGTTTTCTTCATAAAATGATGCAGGGTTACAGCGGCGGGACCGTTCCCGATTTTAACGGGATTCCCTATTAAGCATTCGCACCTTACGAACTTCAATAAATTAGAGTAAATCGCTTTGTCAAGAGAAAAATTCTTTTCTCAGTAGTTTTCCCGATTCCGGCTAAGTCCATCGATTCCTAAATACGCTAGCGTATTTATTCACTCAGGACTTAGTGCTGAGTGAGCAATTTTAATGAACCTCAATCCAAATATACGTAACTGTAATTGCGAATCGAAGCACTTAGCAAGTTGGACTATGGCTGTCTGACCAACTTTAACGCCCAGGCTTCGTCTCCTAAACTGTTTTTGATGCTAAGGACGATATCGGACCAGCGTCGGCCTGCATTCGGCGCCTCCAATGCCTTTTGGTATATACGCCGGGCCCATTGGGGATCATCTATGTAGTTCAGAACGCATTCCGCCAGATGCTTCAGATCCAGAGCTCCTGTAAGATTTTGTTCAGCGGCTTCAATTCCTTTCCGGAGTACGTTGCCAAACTCGCTGCTACGCGCCGCTGCCCGGAACAGTGCATCATAGTCATTGACATCGGTGCTCAAAGATTGCGCTTTGGCAAATACTGCGCCGACACGTTCGGTGTCTCCAAGGCTGTCCTGCAGGGCAATTGCCACTGCGGCACAGCTGGCGGTGCTGTCACTGGCCTCCTTGGCCTGGTCGAACAATTTCCCGGACCACTGGTCATCTCCCAGTTTGTCCAGCACGGTCCGGGCCAGGCGAACATAATCGTCGGCGCTGCCGGCACGCTCCTCCAAGGCGGAATAAATCTCCTTGACCCAGTCCGAATCGTTCAGGTTGGCCAGGATGCCGTCGACGACCCGGTGATAATCGACTTCTTCAACACATTTTTCAAGCTGGGCAGTATAGATTTCCCGGATCCATTCGGAATCCTGAAGATCGGCAGAAACCGCGTCGGCGACTGAGAGAAATTCGGGGAAGTAATTGCTCAAAGCCTGCGCTTTACCGTATAGTTTGCGGGCATAGTGCTTGTCGCCGGTCTGGTTGACCACATCATGGGCCAGTTTGATCAAAGCACCGGCGGTCTGGCATTCGCCTTCACGGCTGATAAATTCGTCGTAAAGGGCTTTGTGGGCTTCGCGTTTGGTTTGCTGATCCTGGATGGCCTCGATCCACTGAGGATCGTCTGCAAGCTTTAATATGGCATCGCCAGTTTTTTTAAAATCATCATTGCTCTTTACCGCCAATTCAGCCTGCTTCAAAAACTCCATGGCGGCCGACTTGTCCTGGATATCCGTCGCCATGGCCTCGGCAACCTCTACAAGTTGTTTGGCGTTGGGGTTAATCGCGGCTGTCTTTTGGTATACCTCACCAGCTGCGGCGGTATCACCCGTATCGGCCAGGATGGCCTTGGCCAGCTTGGCCAGTTGCTCGAAGGTCGTGCATTTGGACTCGGCATTTCGGTAGACATCCAGGGCCAATGCCTTGTCCGCTAAAGATTCGACCAGCGATTTTGCCAGGGCCATCAAGTCATCTGCCTTTTCCATTTTTTCTGCCGCTTGACGATAAAGCTGCTTGGCATAGTCCGTGTCCTTCAGGTCTGTGGCCACCGCTGCAGCCAGGGCCGTCAAATCCTGACCCGTTTCAAGGGCAGCTTCTCCTTTGCTGAAAATCGCCCGTGCCGATTCGGCGTCATCGAGAGCGGCGATAATCCCGTTTGCCAACTCGGCGTAGTCCTTGCCGGTTTTGCATTTTTCAGCGGCGTCTGTAAGAATCGTCTGGGCCCTGTCGCGATCGTCGAACGCATCCAAAACCCCCTTGGCGCAGTCGATATAATCAGCGACGGATTTGCATTTTCCAATGGCGGCTTCCACCGGTTTGCCGGCCAATTCATCGTCGGATAAAAGCGTCTTGATGTTTTTGCTCAACGAAAAGAAATCAGCAATCTTAGTGCATTTGCCCTGGGCCGCAGAAAGGATTTCAGCGGCGGCATCCGCATCACCGATTTCCGAGGCCGTGCCCGCCAGTTTGACCAAATCGTCGATGTTCATGGCGAAATCCTTGGCCTGGAGCAAATATTGTTTCGTCTTTTCGCTGTCCTCCAACGCTTCGGCGGCGCATTTGGCAAACAAAATCAGTTCGTCGGTCGTCTGGGCCCATTCGGCGCCCTCATCCAGCAATTCGGCCGCCCAGGCCTTGTCGGAAAGATCCTGGACGATTTCGCGGGCCACTCCGACATATTCTTCCGAAGTGTCACAGCCTTCAGCCTTTTCTTCGAGTTCGGCTTTGGTACTCATTTTTCCTCCTTTACGGGTATCGTTTTGAAAAGAATAATATATATATGCAAAATTCAATAATGACTATTTAAACCTGCAAATCGAGTCTGTCAACCGTGTATTTCCAAAGTTTAGTGGCTGTGTTGGGTTTTGATCTTGGTATCGAACTAACCACGACAGACAGATTTAGTAGGTTGGATAGAGGGACGATACCCAACAATCGGATCAGCGGGTCTCAACCCAACCTACAATCGAAGCAAATCATCAGACAGCTTGCCCTGCCCATGAATCGGCGTACCAATTTTTTGCGTAAAAGACTCCCCGGCGGCGGCTCCTGCCTGTAGCAGTCTAATTATTTGAATGCCTTCGCTCAGAATTAAAAGAATCCGAATTTCGATTGGAAATAGGATGTTTCGAATCGGTTCCAGATCCCGGATATCTTTCTTAAGGACCCGGTCGAACCACTCGCGTCACCACCTTCGGGCGGTCCGTTCATCACCATCTAAAAATGGTTCCTGCACTCCAAAATAGTCAAGGCTGTTTTGGAGTATGGCCCAAAATAGCCATATTTATTTGATCGCAAACCTATCTTCAGTGTTCGCATACTGCCTTCTCAACTTCTCATCTTCACAGCTTTTATCCTTGCAGCCTTCAGCGTTGATTCTAATTGCCTCCGATCTGCACCTTCCGTCCTCGTTTTTCAATTTTACAATCGCCTTACTATTGACAATTTGTAATGCATTACCTAAAATACAGTTCATAAACAAATTTATAAGGAGATATCAGTGCATCAGTCAGTAATCACCCGTAAGGGTCAGACAACAATTCCAAAAGAGATCAGGGTCTTTTTAAAACTTGAACCCAATGACAAGCTTTTTTACATCATTGAAGGCGAGAAGGTTGTCCTGAAGCCACTTCGCGGTAATATCCTCGAACTTCGAGGGAGTGTACCGGCTAAGGGGCAGCCGGCTGATTTCGATAAAATACTTAAAACAACGCGAAAAAAAGTAGCTAAAAAAATTGTTGAGGGCCGTTAAATGCGATTTGTGGATACGAATGTTTTTTTACGATTTCTGGTGAACGATGACCCTGCGAAAGCAGACGCCTGTGAAGCGCTTTTTCGAAACGCCGTTGCCGGCGATGAAGCCCTTTGCACATCGGACATGGTCATTGCCGAAATAATATGGGTTCTCGAGTCGTATTATGAACTGAAAAAAGCCGATATCCAAGAGAGCGTGGAAAAGATACTGAACACCCGGAACTTACATTGTTCCAATAGAGCGATCATCGTCAGCGCCCTTTCGATCTATGTTTAAAAAAAACATTGATTTTATCGATGCCTTTAATGCCTTTATGCTCAAACGTGATGAAATTAATGAAATCTATTCTTATGACAGACACTTTGATCGGGTAGATTGGATAAAACGGATTGAGCCAGGCAAATAGCCTCTATTCCTTTCCTAAATCCTTTGTCCTTTGCTTTACCATTCGGCATACCGCTCTTAATAAGCAGATTAAATACTTTTAAACGAAGGAGTTTTTTTAGAATCAGTTGACAAGCAGTGGGTGATTATCAGAATAAATGGGTCTCAAATTTGAGGCCTTTTTTTATTTTAATAA
>Ga0056115_1000741_pt1 | contig 14602 bp, 4 predicted proteins | sample WorMetOlspDAHAB1_FD_77007 | JGI IMG/M metagenome (GOLD analysis project Ga0056115, IMG submission 77007) | Marine gutless worms symbiont microbial communities from Max Planck institute for Marine Microbiology, Germany - Olavius sp. DAHAB.1 ...
ACTACAGTGAAACTAAAAATCAGCGTTTAGGTATCCTTTAAACCCGGTACATTTTATGTTCACTACTACCTTGCATCACATCACGAATGCCGCATCTAGCAAGCTACCACTATAAAAAAAGAAAGGCCGCCACTATTTAAAAATGCAATAAAATCACCCTTTGTTCACTCAGAAGTCTAAAGACAATTTTAAGGAAGTACCTTAAGGCCGTATCGCTGTATAATATCGGTTCGGCTTTCCATACGGCTAGTCTACTCCTGCATTTTCCACCCCTGCTACCTATACTCCCGCATTTTCCACTCCTGCATTTTCCACCCATGCGATCTGCTCCAGATTTTTCCACTCCACATTTTCCACCCTTGCATTTTTGACCGTATCGCATTTTCTACTCCCGCATTTTCAGTCGCCCCGCTTCAAACACAGCAACTGATGACGTCACAAATTAGGTCACACAGAATATTCAATAAAAACTTTTAACATTCTTGTGCTCATTTTGTACTCAAAATTGATGAGAAATGTAGTCTCACTGGCGGTTTTAATACGATTTAATGATGATTCGTGATAGTGGCTTACTTTTTCGGCCACCCTGTACATGTGTATGACCAATAACCAACTAGAAACTAAATCTAATCCTAACCCTAACCTAACCCTACTACAAAGCAGAACGCAGTAGTAAGGATTCAACTAAATACATGTCGTATGTATCAAGAGAAATTCGTACGATACAATGTTATTGCACCGTTATTACTGCTTTCCGCTGTCACTGTCACTCTGCCGGGCCGCGCCTCCTGGACCTACGTACCTAAGTCTTGGCCCTGAAATCGAGAAACAATTTACAGATAGGTGAATAAATGCAGTTTAAATGCTAATTAAGCAAAGCAAATTTGGTGCCTCGCGATTTCTCAGTCTGGACGTTTTGCATGGCCCTGCTTTAGCCTACAACGCACACAACGTGTGTGTTATGATGAACATAATACAGGAAAACTGGTTGAATGATCGAATCAGCAATTTATTGCTCGGCGCATCACGAGCACGGAGAAAGCATGCAACTCGAACGAAGCGCATTAGCGGCCAAACAACAGCTTGTGTAGAAACTCTGTTAATCACTGGCGACCGTAGACGAGTTACTAAATCACTAGAAAGGAAAGAAAAAGCCGGCCGGCGAGTGTTAACGTGGTTGGTGGACACGGAAACAGCGACAGACGAAGGCACTTGAGAGACAGTTCCGCCGGGCGAGATGTAGGCTAAACAACGCATCATGCTTGTTGACTGATATGTCCCGACGTGCATGCGCGTGCCCTAAATGCCGACAATTTCACTGTTTAAAAACTACAAAAGAAACCCACAAGCCAACAATTAAGCGCCGACCAATGTCAAGAGTACGCTAACGATGAAAGGTTCTCCCAAAACCGGACACCCTGCGTACAATATATGAAGTTTACTCATGATGATTATCTGTGTCACATTTTAACTAATTTGAACAATGTTCACGCAGTATTCACGACCAAGAAATTATATACACACCGTAACAGATTATTCCACTTCATTATAAATTTGGAGGCAAACGTCACAATAACATGCATACATACATATTCGTTTAATAATCAGTTGACACGCGCATCTGATACAATCAAGAGTAAAATGATAAAACAAATGAAAATTATGAAAAGCATAAAATAAAATAAAGTTAGCATGTGAATATAAGCTGAAGACAGTAGGAATCTTTGTATAACGTGCGAACAAAAAAGTCCCGGTCATAAAGAAATGAGAAAACAAATTTTGTGGAAAACGTGCATTTGATTTAAGGAAAGATGAAAAATAGCAACTTCCAGTAATTGAACAATATTAATGGGGACGTTAATTCATAAATAATACTTTAAATCGTCGTGTGAACTGTATCAACACATGCTGTCAATAAATGCCGTTAAGACACTGTCATGTTACTGCAGACCACGAAAACCTCTGCTGTCTTACTATACTATACGTAGGTTACGGTTAGGAAAATATGGAGTTCTTTTTATGTTCCAGACATTTCTTAATTGTTTCACTAGTATATAAATTATTCAAATATTTTTGATTAGACACATTTATTGTGACAACAAACACAAAATAGTGAACTAAGATAGTAGAAGATTTTAATGGGGTTAAAAACCATGTAACCGTACACATAGGCATAATAATGTTGAAATTTAAAAATCAATTTTCCAACCAGTGCACAAAAATATGATCGGGCTTAATTAACGGACACTGCTTACGGGACAGAAATTGTTAGGATACGGTTTTAATAGTCGTTAAGGATATACATTTTAGTATATGATTACACGGAGTGTAGTGAAATCGCTGATTCCACGTCGCCATGATGTAGGGATAAGCATACTTAATATAAAGCATAAACAAAGAATGAGAAAATGCGAATCGGAAAAAAATCTTTGGCTTGGTGTATTCGCAGACCGCACAAGGGGGTTATTTCGATTGGTAATTCAATACATAACAGCTGGCTGCCATAATCAAATTTACTATACCACACTGAATACATGTTACCCGTTACCTTCCCGTGACTTCTACTCTTGTAGTGCCTGCGCAGTGACTCTGTCATTTCAGACACTTTAATCGTTCTTGTTTTTTTTGTTTTTGTTTTTGTAAAAGATAGCGACACAAATCATTGTCACCTATAAATTTTTAATTTCGTTAAAAATCGTCCAACTCTGTTATCTCTAGTGTTGTCACAGTAGCAGTTTTAAGCGTTGAATAATTGCACAAAAATGTCATTTTTTAAATTGAATGCATTTCCTAAATCGAGAAGCTTTAAAAACTTAAATCATTCTATTCCGAACCAACAAGCTAATAATGTCTGTCAGGTGAGTGCGTCAGAAACGTGAACAGAAAGTAATTACTGGAGTGGTTGAGCTCGCCCAGCATGCAAGTCAACAAAGCCCGCACGAAAGTCGTAACGATGGAATACATAGGCCATACACGCAAACAGGCAATATTTTTGAACGCCAACGTTTTTTACAGCGTGACTATTGGGTGCAAAATGTCATGAGTTGGCAACCAATCATGCAACTGTAAACTATTCGCTGCAAATATGTCCTGTAAAACTGTAAAACTGTACAACTGGTGACGTGAAAGGTCTTGGTGCACACCTTAATTGAAGAAAGCAAACCTTTGGCATTAGTTGATAATTTGGTAAAATTTTAACTGATTTTCAAAATTATTTGACTATAATGCCGCCTTCTGGAAAACACACACTGAAAACTGTATACTATAAGATATTGGAAAATTTAAACTGAAAACAAGACTAAACGTTACTAATTCAACTAACGGTTCACAAAAATGTCTACAATCCTCGTTCGGAACTGTTCCATCCGTTTTACAATAAGATTTAAAAGTCGTATGCCGCTATTAGGCCTGCCAGTTACACTGTCAATAATAGGCCTACACTCAGCTTTACGATACGCCGAAAGTTACAGACAGGCTCCTTCCAGTGATCGACATTGTCGTCGTCAAAATATACAGGGTGGCCCAAAAAAAGTAGCAACTACCAAATTATCAAAACATCGTATTAAATCGTATTAAAGCCTGCAATGAGATTAGATTCATTCGTCAAATTAAAGTATCTATCAAGCACTATTACATTATTTGTTGGCATTAGATATTCTATGCGTGACCTGCTTTCTGACCTCAATAACTATGCCTGAGCCGCAAGCTAGCGATATGCATTAGGTACGGCAAATGATGTCAGCGCTTCCTCTGGCGTCAGCTCGCCTTAGAAAGCTGTGAATTCCATTGCAAAACGATCTTTTACATGGAGCTTTATGTAAAAATTACTTTTATTTCCATGTTTTCTCCCTTTTCTGGTTTTTATACAAGATTTTATCAGATGCGTAGATTTTACCCGTATCGCAGCTTCAAACACAACAAGTGATGACGTCACAAATTAGGTCACACACGGAATATTTAATACAGACTTAATATATTGTTGTGCTCATTTTGCAATCGAAATTGATGAAAATCTAGCCATAATGGCGGGTTTTAATGCAATTTAATGCCGACTAGTCATAGTGGCTTACTTTTTTGGGCCACTCTGTATGCCATTTTTGTCGGTGAACATACACGCATACGAAGTTTACTTTGTGATTCTTGCGAGAATATTTTAACTTTCTATGCTGTTTATAACAATTTTGAATATTTTCCATTTTACAGGAAAGTGTAGCAACACCATATACAGAGTGGCCCAAAAAATTGGCACACTTTTTGTATGCCAGTGTCTTAAAAGCAACAACTGAAAACAAGACGACTTCGCTAACAACACATTTTAAGAGTGCGTCGTCCAGCAGCGAGGCGGACATAACGAACATGTTATGTAACAACTGCAGGATGTGACAGTTACTTTAGATAATAACTGAGACAACAGACACGTGGTTTCCTGTTGTTAATTTATTAAAATGTGTTGTTAAAGAAATCGTCTTGTTTTCAATTGTTGCTTTAACACATTAATGATAATAATATATAATAATAAACTGATTTATATAGCGCCATAAGGTCGCAGCTTCAGAGGCGCTTCAAGTGCACTGACATTTCACAAGGTAGTGTAGCGACACATTTGAGGTATGGTTAAATCTTTAGTGACAGTATTATTACAAATGTTCTGATTCTGACAGTGAAAAAAAGTTTGAAAATTGGTCAATATTTGATGAAGTTATAACGCGAACAAAAAAGTGTCAATTTTTGGGCCACCCTGTAGAGCTAGTGGTGTTATGTGATGGAAATTGCTACGTGTGTTGTACTAGAAGATTAATTTTATACATTTTGAAAATGGGTTTGAGATTTGAAAGTTATTACGAAAATACTATTGCAACATAAATAAGGAAATGTGGAAAGTAAGCTACTTCATAAACTTTTGGAAATTTGTGACTATGTGAAACCATTTCGTAAGTAATGTAAACTTTGAAAAAGTTGTCAGTAACCAAATGCGAATGATTTGTTTCTAAACAGCGATCATGGATTCTTTGTGAAATCAGTCATCGAGATGCTTGGTCGCGCACGTGCAATAGTTCAATCACTGCAGTCTACATGTGTAACATAGGGACTTAACTGTTACCGAAGACTGGATTGGAGTTTAGTTTCAGAATAAAAAGTTGTGCATCACCAGAAATGGTTGCACCAGAGCCAAGAAATTTCTCACCCAATTAGCATGAAAATTCAACCTACCAAAATTATGGACTTGTATTGCTTTTGCATTGGTTTGCTTTGGTTTTGTCTTTATTTTGATCGTGTTCTGATGTGCTCTTGCAAGCCACAAGATGGCATCACATGCATCGGCACCATAGCATGCACAGTGCTCTTTAAACCAGCTTTAACTGCGTGTCCATTTCGCTTCTTTCATGTATACAGTTTAATCGAGGTTGACTGTCATCGACACTTGGTCACTCGCACTGGTGTTGGCTTTTTGCGTGACCATCGGCTAAAGTGAGGATCGCACGATGTTTGAGATTCCTGGTCATGTCACATAGTTACTTGTTTTTGTGAGTAAATTACTTATAGTTTAGGCCCAACATGAGCACTCTACTCCAGAGTTTGAGGTACCGTTGCCGGGAAACGTACCTCAATCGGGAGGTTTGGACTCCGTTCAACTCGATGTAGGTACTTTTCGAAATGGGAGCTTTAACTGTATGCCATCCACCCACAAAGATGTATGAATACACCTTACAATTTACTCGTTGATAACACAAAATAATTTAGAGCAATAAGTATTCAAGAATTAAAACTTAATATTTTCGAACATGCTAAGAAACGACAGTGAGAGGATGTAGCCTACAACTGTATAGGCCCTATAGCCTATACGACTGTGTGTACTGTGTATATGGTGTAAACATAACGACTATACAATGACCGTGTCAACGAAAAGCATCGCCGCATAAAACGACTTCACCAGCGCAACGACAAAGCAATCAGTGAATGCGTGCTTGTTTTCCCGATTGTTGCAAGAACAATTACAACTGACGGCGGACAACTGAGCGGTAACTTTGAATTATGCATAACTTATATCGACTTTAGAATGCATCTGCGTACATGTATCATGCAGAACCAATGACGGTTTCCATGTGTCATGGCATTGGCAATTGTGGGGACCCGAGTTGAAAAGTGGCAGGCTTATAACACGAAAAAATCTGCCAACGAAACAGGCTGATACAGCTGTTTAGTAACAACAAACTACCACGGCAATTGCCACACTCGATATTTCAAGAAAAATCATAAACTCAAAATTTACGGCAGACGCAATACTGTTCCGGTGCCTGTGTTTTCAGCAAGTTATATATCTAGGGCCCCATTTTCGAAAAATCATCAGATAATCGTAAAATCGTCACGAATTCGTCACAACTTCGTCATAACTTCGTCGTAAAGTTATGATCCTAAATAAAAATAGCAACCAATCACAAGCTCTGCAACTAGTTTGTTTACATATGTGTCACTTCTTTTTTTCTATTTCAATACTTACGAGAGATAGCAAATGCGCCATTTGTGTTTGTTAACATTTAAGTTTTGCTAAAACAATCGTAGTCTAAAGTTATGACAAAGTTATGATCACACATTTGTGATAATAACTTTGTCATAACTTAAGATCATAAAATCGTCATAAGATCTTTCGAAAATTAACATATTATGATCATAAATTCGTCATATTCGATTATTCGAAAATCGGGCCCTGGTGACTATTTAAACAGCGCGGCACAATGTTGCGAACTTACGATAATGCGTCGACTCACGCAGCAAGAAACAAAGCGAAATAGCGAAACGACCTAGCAAGTAGCAAATGTTGCGAGAACAAGGCACATTAGATTCAATTGCGAATATTTTGCTATACAAACGTCCAACACGGAAAAAAGAAACTGATTCTATGGTCGCTATATGAATGCACTGGATGTAACTATGACACAGGCTGTTACCTCGCCGAAACGGTTCAGAATTAAGTCCATTTCGAATTGAAATGATACTAAACAGCGAAGCAGCAACGAGGAAACTAGGGATCGACCGGACAAAAAGTAACCAGCAAACATCCCAGATATTGCGTTTATAATATTTTCGTAACATTTTTTCGCTAGTCTAAATCAATCCACACATCCATAATTTTATACAATCTTACAGAAACCACTAATTGATCTATTCAGATTTAAAAATCGACTAACACAAATAAAATCAACAGCGAAAAAAGCTATAATGCATTGTAAAAAAATCTACTAATCGTCTGTCATCCTGAATTTGAAAAAGGCGCAGAAATCGCGAGACCTGACAACGCGGCACCATACTGGAAGGGTGGACATCGCGAGACTTGTTTCAGTGTTCGAGTAGAAGCTCAATACAAGTTTATGTTTGCTGCAGGCAATATTATATGAGCTGCTCATCGAATTAAAGTTTTTAGTTCTATTTATTTCTGTATTAGTTATTCCTACGTGCAGCAGATTAAGTTGGCCTGCTCTCTAACTGACACACGCATAGCACACGCTTCACAGTACCGCGCATGTCCACACGGCACCAGTGCGAAGCCAGCACGTGGCGCCAAAAGGAACACTTCGCAACAGTCGTCCGAGGTTGTTGCCGCGGCTGCCGTTGCCGATTCCGACGCCCCTGAAGTTGTCGCTGCCGGTGCACAGGCACGGGCGCCTGCCTGTCCTCGTCTTCGTCCTCGTTGCTGCTGCTGCTGCTGTTGTCGTCGCGCGTCTGTAGGGACTCCGTATGAGCGCCGACAGAATGGCTGGCTGCACGCAGAAACTGCAGGCGACTGTAAGCGCCGCTGTCGAATCGTGACAAACAGGATTCAATTCGCTTATCGTTCAGCATGTTCGATTCAACCGTGCTCTAACACCAGTGTTTGATCTGCAGTATGAGCAGCAGTCGATACAAACAGCTAGAGGACAGTGACACCACTGTTTTATCTGGTGTCGCGTTGTCAGGTCTCGCGATGGCAGTCCCCACAATTTTGATGGTCTCGCGATGTCAGATCTCGCGTTTTCAGTCGCCCCAATTTGAAGTGATTGTGTGATATCCTAAAAAACTCACGAGCGATTTGAAGCAATTAAAATTTAAAAAAAAAGAAAAAATGTCTTTGCACTATGATACACTGCAAATTTTCAGATCTGCGAAGTTTGACACCAACCTTTGCAAGAGGAAGGCAAGATCGGGGACGCAGTGTAAGCAAAAACTGCAAAAGAAACCATTTAGATCAGGCATGCAGAGCGAAAACGATACCATACTGTTTAAACCGATAGGCGTTTATTTGTTTTGATAGTCAGTTTTTTAATCTTTAAGAATGCAAAATACAAAGAGAAATTACGCAAACGAAGCACAACTGCTGTTCAAGTTTCAAACACAAAAATTTCAAATCCCTGAAACCAAATGACTTGATCTATTATGTAGGATTATTCTTGTTTCTTAACAGGAAAATTCATATCTTTTGCATCGAAGGAGACCAGTTTACAAACAGCTAACTATTAATGTCTTACGAGTTCAAGGAACTCTTTTTGACGTTAACAGACACCAATAACTTTAGACATAAACTTGTAAAATATTCTAATAATTGACAATTAAACATCAGAGCGGGTGAATAAAATCAAGCACAATTTTTGATATGCTGCATACGAAACGAGAATAATGGCAAAATACTGCGAATACAACTGAAATGCCCATCACATGTTTCACCATAATTTGGTTTCAGGTAAAACAGAATGCACTGGTGTCACCTCCTGTGACCATGCGATGGATGCGCTGGCATACAAATACGTCTCAATTCGACAAAGTGCCGTTCGCAAACCCAGCGCACTTCATGACCGACGGCGACCGCACGCAACACGCCGAACCGCTCCCCGGCATCATGAGCCCTCAACAACCGAGCCAACTCCTTCCTGCTGCCCTTCGCCGGCGCCTGAAACACTGCCGACTCAACAACAGATAGTTCATTGGCCGAGTCGGCGGCAGTCAGACTGCGTGGAACATCGACAACCGGCGGACCGCCGACAGCCGTCAATATCCAACCAAGCATAGCAGCGACCCTCTCACGTCCCTCATCGCCACCCACGACACCGAGATCAAAGTCCACTGGCGGAAACAGTTGCCCGCACGTCCGCACCAGTTCCGAGATGACAGAGCCGACCAGACGCCCAGACTGGCCGCACGCCACCACCCTCAACACGGCAGCGGCCAGTGCTACCAGCTGGATCGGCACCGGGCGCCCGCCAGCGGCCATGGACCGACCTCGAGAGGGGGCCGAGGCCGCCCCGGACGGCTGCGGTCGTATCCGGAACACCGAGCCGTCGACGAAGTGCCAATAAGCCGGGTTCTCACAGAGCAGATGAATGTCAACATCCTCGACGAAGCTGGCTCGAGCAAACAGGTACCAATCGCGGACTGCGGCGGAAACGCTCGGCGGCAGAACGAGGACGAGACGCGGGTACTCATAGTCGGGCAGCGCCGACGTGCACACAGCCACCCTTCCCCCGCCGCCGCTCCCGATCCCAACAGCATACGTCCTATAGTCGCCGATAGCGGCGCGTGTCCAACTACCGAGATGGTGCCAGCGAGCGCACACTGGTCGCCTCGGTGGAAACGACGTCGACGTCCTTCTGTGCGCACGAATGCGATCCGGTCCTTCGAGATGCAGCAGGACGCATTTCGGACACAGCAGAAAGTACTGGCGCTCGTCTTCATCGTCGTCGTCGTCGACGGCACCCAGCGCCACCATGTCTGGATCGTAGACGCTCGTGTACGACGGCAGCGATTCGACGCTGGATACGTCTTCAGCGTTGCAGGTTTCTGCCATGTGACGGTCGTCGGGCAAATCGTCCAGGTGCAGATCGATGAAGTCAAGCACCGCTCGCATCACGCAGCACGCTCCGTCGGCGCTGCGGACCTGCACGCGAACGACATCCAACTCTGAAACGAGAGCAATGTGGACGCGGGTGACGCAAGTCGTCGATTCAGACAGCGACGCAGTGGCTCGGATGTCTCGACAGTGGTCGCAGCCGGCGACGTCGCACAGACACGCAAACACCACGTGCTCGGCGAGGAACACGGGCAGCGGCGGCAGCTGAACAGTGCGCAGGCGACCCAGCTCACGTCCGCCTCCGACGTCGGCCACGCGCGTCACAACATCAGCGAAGAATCCCGGACGCAGAGACCGAATGCGAAATTCACATGTGACCTGCTTTTCGCCGCAGTCGGGCACGTCTGGCCAGACGTCGGAACCCGGCGCACCTGTATCTAGCAGAGCCGGAAACAGATACAGCGGGTCGGAGGCGCCACTCAGAGTGAGTCCGACGCCGACATCACGAATGGCATCGAGAAGCCACTGCTGAGCAACATGAAGGGCGGCTGCCGTTGGTTGAGTGGCACCGACGTTACTGCTACTGTATCCCACAACAGACGACAGTCGCAGCGACTGGCGCTGTCGTTGCTGAGCCTGCACTGTCAATTCGCGCTCAACACTGCGCGCCAACTCGTCGCGGCTGGCCATACTGACGGCAAGAGATGACAGTGCTCGTTGGACCGTCTGAACAAACCATGTGGAACCAACACAAATAAATCGTGTAGACAGCTGGCATGGATCGCCAACACCAGGGGCGAAAACCACCAATCCTCGGCGATGCAGGTATCGCAGCGCCAAGGTCGTCTCTTCTTCGTCCATTTCCAGCAGTTTCGCTTGGTCCATTACTTCGGAGACGCCGACTAGCGGCAGATATGCGTATGACGATGGTGTATTGCTTACAAACGCGGCCAGAAGCCGACTCAGTTTTAACCAGTTAGACGGCGCGATGTGCGTCTCATTGTGATCGCCAGAGGGCGCAACTGCTAGTCGTAAAATTGCGGCGACAAGTCTCTCGACCGACAGAGACGCCGGTGACGTCGGTTTGCATCGCACGTTCTCATATATCGTCGTTGCCGGGTCTTTGTCGCGGTGGAAGCTCGGTCGTCCCGCTGCTGCGGAGTCTGTTTCGTAGTAGCCGACTATGTGCGGAAACCGCAGCGCGCGAGCCGCTGGTCTGTCTCCACCGGAAGCCACGTGACCATTGGTCGCGTTGGCCTTGACGGCACCGTTGCCGACCGGAAGTGATAGGTCAACAAACCCAGTGATATGAGGGGCTCGCGGATCGACAGTCATCGCCGCTGGACTGGTACCCGAGCCGTGGCCGAGCGACCCGGTGTCGGGTGGTGAGGTAGACCCAGCAGCCTCCTCAGCGTGTCGTACGGCTAGGTACTTGGGTCGACAGAGCAGGCAGTTGGAACAGCTGCAGCGGCGACGCGACGCTGAAGTGGCAGCGGCAGTTCGCAGGACGTGATGTGGTCTCGCAGGGTCCAACAGACCATCGACCACTCGGCGCCAGATGTCACTGAGGCGCTCGGCCTGAACGCGATCTGCGTGTGTTCCAACCAGCACCACGCGACAGTCTGGATCGAGCTCGTACAGCGCCTGAAGCCACATTTGTAGTCGCGCGAACGGCTGCCGTGTAGACGACCGTGTTCCGTTGACGGGCTGTCCACCCGGGTCAAGGGCAGAAACGTCGAACGCCAACAGGAAGAGATCAATACTGATTTGTCGGACGTACTCGTTTAGAATGTCATCAGCAGATAGGACGAGAACGTTTACTTGACAGACACTGCCGTCCTGCTGCATTACATCGAACTGACGAGCGGAGAAGCCGTGAGACGACGACGGCGGCGCTGGTGTGTTGGAACGACGACCCAACGACCCGAGTGGACCGCAGCTTCCTCCGCTGGCTGCCATAGCGTCGGCCAAGGTTGTCTTTCCGGCCCGCGAAGCACCAACCACCGCGATTGTAATGTCGCGCTCGACGACGCTTCTGCTCGTCGAAGGACGCGGCGGCGGCGGCAGCGACTCATCGGTGACCGTGACGGAGACGCTGTCTGACGACGGTCGACGTCGAAAGCGCGACCGACAGTGACGACAGAGACGCGATTCGAGCTGGAGGTGAGCAGTTAGTGTAGCAGGGTCAGCGCGACGTAGATGGGCCGGTCGAAGCGAACTGTTGAAGAACTCCAGCCGACTGAGTTGAGCGACTAGAGATAACAGTGAGGCCGATATCTGGCGAAGCCGATTATAAGACACGTTCAACACGCGTAACCGTTCCAAAGACACAAGATCATCGGGCAACCGGGCAATCCTGTTCCGTTGACACAGTAAAACGCGCAGCTGAGGTACAGCAGCCGGCAACGAGCTGATGTCTGATATCCGGTTGTCAGCAAACGATAACACTTCAAGTTGAGTCAGTCGACTGAACGCTGCGGTGGGCAGAGAGCGAAGACGCGGTCTCTGCGAGTCGCAGCAGAACGTCCTAAGCGCGCCGAGTCGACTCAGTTCAGGCGGGATGTCGCTCAGTCGGTTGCGGTCAACTTTAAGCACGTCACACGTGGAGGCAGACGACCGGAACAGGCTGGCCGGAAGTCGTCGCAGTTGTGTGCCCGACAAAACTAGCGTCCGCAGACACACGCCATCCAACAGATCGTCGTCCAGATCGCCGACGAACCTGCAGTCGACGACGTACAGTGTCGTCAGCGTGCGCCGGTCGAACGTCCTCATCAAACGTGCAAGCGGCAGTGGAACGCTTCGATCCTGCACGATGAGCAGATGCCGGATACAGAGCTGACGGCGTTCGGGGTCGAAGTGGAACAGATCACCGGTAACGAGAGAGGAGGCATTCTGGTGAACGAAGACGGCACTATCGCTGCTGGATGGCGACGAGGCAGACTGATGACGACGGATGTCATTGTCGGTTAAGGATGATGAGCGACAGTTGACGACACAGATATCTGGAAGCATCTGCACAGCATAGTAAACACAATTCTAAACGTCAGCACTTACCCAAGTTACGACATTTTCGCTGTATATAACAGTAACCACATAACAGCATCGGGAGGAATGAAAATGCACCGTGGAAACATGGGTTCGGCAAAAAAATGCGACGAGCGGCAAACAAACAGATGAATATTGAAATACTGTACAAAAACTGTCTGCACAACGAAATGAAACTGAAACAAAACAGTTTCGAAACAGTTTCGAATCTGTTTTGTTTCAGTTTCATTTCGTTGTGCGGACAGTTTAAGTACTACACCGAAATGGCTACTGGCACTGCAGCTATCAACTGGTGACACTAGTCGTCCGGTCAGCAGCTAGACAGACGCAGCAGCAGCTCACGACGGGATGTTTGGTTTTTAGTGCCAATTGAATGAAGTGCGGATCTTGTGATCATTAGCACTGCAGTTGACTGACTTTCTTTCTGTATACTTATTTGTATTTTTGTCGGTCAGAATTTGTCCACAGCAACCGTTCTCATGCAACGAAAACGTGGAAATTTTCAAACAAAACTGAAAAGTCAGATTACTACAATTTGCGTACAGTTAATTAGGTAATAGCGATAACAGACGCTCCATAACGGAAAAATGTGAGTCTGTAAAACGTTATAGCAATATCCACTGTCGGAAATAAGCATAGCCCATTACTGCAGTGGTCAGTGCAACAACTCGGAAAATCCGGCGCAAAATTAGTTGTTTCCATACGATGGGTGCCGTGAGCAGGAGATGCAATCACACAAACATACATTTATCTAACGTAATGTTCCACCTGTGTCATCAGAATCTCACCTGAACTGCTTTCCACGGTAAAAAGCACCCACAGAGTTCAAACCACGACAAGCGAAGTCGCGATGGAATGCATATATATGTCGCCTACTGCTTGTGATGCACACTTCCCAACAGCAAGATCTTATTAGACGTAGTACTTAACAGTTTTTTTAAAGCGCTGCTACTCAATGCATATCTATGTTACCGATGGGGTTAATTAAGATCAGTTTCTGCAATAAAATTGACAGTAGCAGGTTTATTTTATTTCGAGACCGATCCATTTCAAAATTCATGAAAATTCATTTGTAACTTTCGACCGGTCATGCCGCCAGACGAACCAACCAAAAACTGGTTGCAAATGCGTAGCCTTCTCGACGTTCTAAGGTAACAAGATTGTCAGCGTGACAGAGTTGAGCCAACTTAAATAAAGATGGAACACTGTTGGTCCTCCCACGGGCGTAAATTAAGTCACATCGGAAGCGTATCTGTCGGGTACTTCTCAATCGCGACTGATGTCTGGGTTCAGTAGAAAAACGGCCGCGATTTCCGCACTTTAAAAAATTCAGCTGATTAGGTCCATATATAGTTAAAACTGGTTTTAAAGGTTTTAAAACGCAAAAATGTTGTTCGGATCAAAAATAGTAGAGTCGGACAAATGTTGATTTTTACAGTCCTGCGCAAAACTGAAAGTTAAGCGTTGCTATAAGTGTAGGACTAGGTTGGGAAAGTAATGGACAAGAAGGTAGACGAGTGAACTGAATAGAAACTAATGTAGCATACTGAAAACAAGACTTCAGTAACAACACATTTTAAGGAAACAGCGTGTTTACTGCCTCAGTTATTGTCTAAATTAACTATCACATCCTGCAGCTTTTACATCAAATGTCCAATATGTCCGCCTTGCAATATGCAATATGTCTGGACGATGCACTCATGGGCGAAGCCAGACTTTTTTCGCAAGGGGGGCAATGTG
>Ga0056115_1000744_pt1 | contig 14575 bp, 11 predicted proteins | sample WorMetOlspDAHAB1_FD_77007 | JGI IMG/M metagenome (GOLD analysis project Ga0056115, IMG submission 77007) | Marine gutless worms symbiont microbial communities from Max Planck institute for Marine Microbiology, Germany - Olavius sp. DAHAB.1 ...
ATACTGTATGTTGTAATAATTTGTGTAGCGATCTCAAATGTGTTCATTGCAACACAGTTTTAGGCTGCAGTCAAAAGATGCATTGTGTCAATTATGTTGTTACGTTGAGTAGTAAATATACATTAACTGGCTGTCATGACTGGTTTCTGTGCATAGAGTATTAGATAAGTTTTTTGATGTTTGAAGAAATGTGATTGGAAATAGTATTGTGAGTGATGTAGCTGTAAGATTCTGTAAATCGGTCGAGTTTGTCTTCAGTGGCTTATCCTATCTCGAAACTATTCTGTGTTACTTGTTTCTGCGTTTCTTTGACTGCTGCATGAAAATTAAATTTGTGGGTTTTTGGCACATTTTTTTCGCTGTGTAACGAGCTGTATTTGGTGTCATGTACGTAGACTTGGCTATCGTGGAGATGCTCTGCGGATAGAAAGACTAATGCATGCTAGTAAGGAAGGCAGAAATTCGATTGGTTGTCCGATTGCAAAGTGGGTGAGTGCCACAACTTATTGCCGTCATGTTTTGTCACTGTTGTGTCACTGTTGTGTCACTGTTGTTTATTTTTGCACGCCATTTATTTGTTTCGAAACAAGTTATAATGCTGTTACATTTAGTTTCTCATTGTGTCTGCTGGCTCGTGAAAGTGAAAATTTCTCTTTTTTTATTGTGAATGGGTGACATGAACACGAACTGGTGTGATAAACAGTTAGTAGCCGAAGATTGCATTCTTTCTTTTGCTGCATAAATCGTCACTTGTTGCTCCTAGTCACAACAAGTGTAGCTGTGACTGTAGCCGTCACTGCTGTAGCTTGTTGGCAACTTGGCACATTTGTGTTTTTTTACAAAATGTAATGCCCTTAGTGTTGGTGGCATGTTGCTGGATCTGATACCGTATTGTAATAATTACATCTATTCCTTGTTTTTCTCCCAACACAGTTTGGGTCATTTCAGATGCGTGCTTGACTGGCCGTCATTTGACTAATGCTGACAAAAATACAGGAAAAATACAGAACCCGATTCAACTCAATAAACCCAAACCATACTGAACACAACAGGCTACCATAGTTATGTCACCTCTTACTCGCTTGTCCAGGAAACCAGGTGCACTTATTCTACAGTTGCCGAGTCCATATGCACATGGCATTTACTTACATCGGCGAACTCAACCAGCCCTCGGATCTCGGGATCAGAACCCACGTACGATCGGCATAGACCACATTACTGCCGGTCCGCCGTACACGACTGTCAACTGTCAGCTGCCCGCACCTGCCCGTTCCAATCAATCAATCAAAACACATTTCTATAGCGCCATATGTCGCGAGCGAATCAGAGGTGCGGGCAGCTTTTCCTGTCGCCGCTGCCCGCACCTGGAACGACCTGCCGCGCCACGTCACGTCCACATCATCTCTGCCTGTTTTCCGAAGCTGTCTGAAGACGCATCTCATCCGGCGTTCTTTTCCATAACTGTTGTTCAGTGCCTGCGAAGTTACTCTTGTCATTATTAATCATTCTTTTTACTTACTTGCTTACTTACTTAAAACTCTTGTGGGATAAATAGAATCCGAATGTTGTGCAGATTCTACGTCGTTCTGGGCCAGAGGAGAAGGCGCTGTGTTTGGTTCGACAACGGAGCGGACACTCCTGCCATACTGCGGTGCTTGTTGTGGCTGTCGTACTCTGGGAAGGGTTGGATTCCCAGCTTGCAGACCAAGACTACGAGTACCTCTCCGATGTCCTGGCGACCGATGGAATTGAAACGGGGCGCCGATGTGCGCTCAACGAACGGTTGAGTTTTTGCACTCTTACTGACATCTAATGTCTTCGGCTGAAGCATGCTTGAATGTTGTTAGTCGCTGTTGTAGTGACTCCTGCCATGTTACGTTGCCTTATAAGTTGTCCTGTTATTATTATCATTGTTACTGATATTATCGTTAGCAGTTTAGAAGATATCATCGCATATGAGTTTGCTTCGGCTCTTGTGTTGTTTGTCCAGTTATTCATATTCACCTCTCTGATAATTGCTGCCATATGCTGACTTGTCACTGATGCCCGCCTCTTTACTCGTATGCTTCTCGATATATAGATGTGCACCTATTTCCATGACAGCTTTCGGCATAGCAGGACTGGAAATCCCTGGAACAGTCTGCTGCCGGACCTCAGACAGCTGGACAGTCTTACAGCGGAATACAGTCATTTCATCTCGCGGTCAACTCGTCATCGGCAAATCTCGGAAGAGTGAAGTGCCAACAGATATTATACATGCGGATTCGTGAACTACCAGACAATAACCTGACACTAACGCTAACAGGACTACATAATAGATAGCTCATTATTTTATTTGTACAGGTGACGAGTTGACCATGTGATGAATTGACCGATATCGCTCTCAGCTTATTCAGTCACTGAAGGCCATTTTTATGTGGTCACCAGAACCAAAGCCGCACTGTGTGAAACAGTTTAACTGTGCTGGCTCGAAATACCCGTGGTTACTAACCAGCTAACTTTCATTGTGCATGTGCTGCCACAACATCACTTCGTGAAAAACTCGGAAAACCGTGTTTAGATTTGACTGACATTGAAAGCTGCGACACTCCTCTACAATGAGCACAGGAACTGATACAGCGACATACTGCCCTGTCATTGTGCTGAGTGCTTGCCCCTGTTTGTTGTAAATGCTTCTTTTCTTGTCATTTCCTTTAAAAATTGCACGTTATGGCACAAAATGATTGTTTCTTTTGTGTTACTATACCACAAAGTAGGCACTTTTTAATTGTGCGGACAAAAGGTCTAAGGTTCTTTAACTTGGCAGGAGTAGCTACATCATGAGCCACGGAAATTTAGTTAGACTTTGTACCAGTTTGGTAGTTATTAGTGCTGCAGATTGCAGATGGTGAAAGCCGACAGTAGTCTGTCATTTTGTCGAGCTGCATGCATACGTGTGCTGTGTCTGATGCAGGAAGACATGTGCATGCCAGGGCTGGAACCCGTCCGACAGTGGTGCGTCGTTTACTTATGGCTGTTCGTGGTCGATATTTCACGGCGGCTGCAAATTCGCCCGGAGTCCGAACGCACGACGGTTTCGGCTGAAAACTCAGTCAAAGGTGAGAGCAGTGAGTGAGTTTAACGCCCCACCCGACACAATATAGGTCATTTCGGAGGCGGATACATCCTGGGAGTCTTGTACATCTCCTATTCAGTAGTGGATAACCAGCGACATAAATAACCCCCTCATCTCGCATTGCTTGTTGTTCGCAATGGCCCTAAAAGGGATGGAGCCAGCTACTAATTCGCAATAATGGGGAGGGAGCAAAAAAAACTCGAAGGGGGCTCATTTAAGTTTGTTACGCCAGCGCCAAAACATGAAAGGAAATGACTCAACTGACCAAGGTAAAACATAACATACATGAACATAAAGATAAATCATGCAACCCAAAAAAACACAAAGACAAACTCACGTCTCAACCGGGCTGTGTGAACTGTTTTTGTTAACTGTGCCCATTGAAGAGGTAGCACGTTAGCAGTATATAAAACAGTTCTGATAATATTCCCTCTTGACCTCCAGACAATCACCATAACTTTAGATGTTGTTAAATAGAGGGGAGGGCTGAAGGTGAGAGCACCTTTGTCCAAGTGATATCAATGCAGAAGTACGAATTTTGCAAAGTGATGTTCGTAGCTATGCTGTTATCCTACAGTTTAGATATTATTTGCCCAGTTGTGCAAAACATATCTATGGTAAAAAAAATGTGGAATAATCTATGGCACAATTTGGGTATGGTTAAGAAACTATTTGTTGAGCCGTTATCGGCTTTACCTCCGTCCATTAAATTACATTGCGATGTTCTTTATTGTGGCAGTGCACTGCATGGAATACCACGATAAAAGTGTCGTAGCATGCTATATTCTCTGCATTGTGCTGATGGTCCTTTTACTGTGGTTCACAGTGTGCTACAGTTTGTTCGTCTTTTTGTCTTTTTTTCTGTTTGCAGACAGTTTGTTGTTGGATACGAGAGGGGTTAGTTGCCAATGCACGCATCCGACGCCTTTAGCCTCCTTGGCAGTATTCATGAGATTTTCTGTAGTTGATATAACTTGTGTTTAGCGGTGTTGCGAAAAAAGTCGTACACTGCTCTGTGCCCACCCCATGAAGGACATCACTGCGGCAAATCACTTTAACACGTGGCCATGTGTGGTCTGTGCCGGGCGAACATGACGCCAGGTTTGCATCCAACGTGCCCAGGAGAATCGTGATTACACTAACTTGTATAAACTTATAACAGCAGATGGTCCGCATATCGCCATCTCCACCACTGTATGTACGTCCCAGAGTAGCAGGCAGGCGAGACCCTGATGTATCATTAGAAATCCATTACCACAGCAGGAATGCTTCCATAAACACGGTTCCCGTCACTGTCGTACCGCTTTATACATGGAATCTTCTGGGATTCATACTGCAAGGAGGCTAATAGTCCCAGTGCTGAATCCAGTACCACACAGCATTCTGTGCAATGATTGGCAGAATATAGCCGGTGCAGGGATGTTGTGAGCAGTCTTTGTCCAGTTTTTTTTTGTTCGCCAGCTGCACTGCGCCTCCCGTCCACAACACTGGCTGTCCTTTCTCACTGTCGCATGCTGAGTTGAATTCTGTCAAATAGTGAAGTTTCCACCAGTGCAGTTGTCAGAAGAGTCGGAATTCATTGCTGATGGCAAAATAGATTTCTATTTTTTTTCTGGAGTTGTGCTCATATCTGCTTGCATACGTTAAACTGCTGTGCTGCTGTTATGGAATATTTTGTTTTCTTATAAATTACCTCCACATTCTTGGAATTCGTTTGGAGAAAGTTAACGTTGGAAATTATCGTGTCACCTGTTTATGAGAATTTTGATAGTTTGCTGTGGCCGTGCATCAATATTTTGTGTGCGTGTGAAAATGTCAGGAGGCGGAGTTTGAGGAAACGATCCATACGCTGGCTTCAAAACTCTCTTCGCTGTGTGAGCGGTCTGTGCCTGATGCATACAACAATATGGTATGCATTTCAGAGTTCAAGTACTCAAATGGCTTTGTTTTTGCTGCCGATAAAGTTTCTGCATTTAACGCTCTTTATCAATGCATTTCTTTGCTAGAATGTTTCTCACTGAGGCACATCACTCATCAAACTGGTTCTAGGACTAACAAATTTCAAATATTCGTTTATTCCCTACGGACTCGCACATTATCAGTAACCTGCGTGACATTTCTTGAACTATATGCTTTTTAGTATGTGTGCTATTATGTCTGTACTGCACTATTTTCAGCCTAGCCTTTGGCTGCCATACTCTAATAAAGCGTATTGTATTTGCGGTTTTAATTGCACTTGCCGTCTTCTCAAATAACAGCGGCTTGCATTATTTAAGCGATCGATGTACCAGATGTGTGGTAGTCATCACAAAATTTTATGCTAAGCAACCATAGAAAAATAAAAGCTGAAAATCAGAGTTATTTTTTTTGAGTGAAAACTGGAATTGCTAGTCAGTATATTGTCCTATGACACGGTTTCTTACATGCATCATATTGACACACACACACACACCAAGATCATTATCTGTCGTCATCATGATACTGTTGCATGGCTTGGCGTGTACGGTTAGAAAAAGATCTCAAATGTTTTGGTGGCATCGGGCGGGGTCCCCTGTCCAAAATTGCTGTCACCTAGACAGTCTGCTTTCGCAGTCCACAATGGTGTGACTTGTTAATTGTAGGGATGTACCGAATATTCGCTTCGGTGCTGAATAGTGGTCCGAATAGTGTACTTGTATTCAGATGAACAGTGTCGTCAGAACGAACACGAATAGTTAGTCTGTACATGTATAGTGCAGCTAGTGACGTCTACGGCCGACTTCACTCAGTCAGTGTCAGCTGCTCTCGCTCAGACCACCTGCTTATGGGAGACGAATGAAGGGGAGAATGTCATGGCTAGACAGCATGTAGGCACGGCCGTAATTAGCGAGGGACATAAGGAGGTGGTAAATATCGGAACAGCAGGTGCAGCGTCCAAAGGCTTAGCCAGCATCGCTATTCGTATTCGGCCGAGTAGTCTAAAGCCACTATTTGGTACACCCCTTGTTGAATTGATAAATGAGCGTAAAAAACTACTTCAAGTAGTGTGTAAAGGTGCTGCAGGCTATGTCAAACATGCGTGAGTGAGTAGAGTTTAACACCCACCCGACACAATATAGGTCATTTCGGAGGCAGAGGCGACTAAATCAGCAAGAAACGTACAAAAATGTGTTGGATCGTCATTCTTAGTGATTGATCGTCAAATGTTCCAAACTTGTTTTGATAGCATCGCGAGGAAGTTCCCCACCCATCCAACCCCCTCCCGTGGCAAAAGTCACTCCTATACCCAGACGACTTCCTTGTTCACCATTCCATAGGCGTGCATCTTTTACAAATAGCTGGCGATGTGCTGTGTTGAGGTGGAGCATGATACGGAGGCTGGCGAATGCCGGCTTGGCTCGCTGCCGGGTCGCCGTCCGTTCTCAGGAGTGACGGCTGTTGTCGACTATTGCACACATTCACACAAGGACATTAACAACATGCTCGGTGGCTGTACAGCGGTACGTCAATGTATAATCGTCATTGTTATATACATGGTGCAGTGAGATCTTGTGTGGCCATGGCATAGTGTTGGACATGAGATTGCAAGTTAAATTTCTACCTGCTCACTACCCTGAAATGGGTCACCTCGTTTCATATGAGTATAACCAAATCAGGGTTAGCTTGTGTTTAGTTGTTTAGGCTTATTGAGGTGTATGGAGTTGTGTATTTTTCTGTGTCGTTTGGTTTAGTTTGTTAGTATGTTAGCCAAGTTATTATCTGGGAAGACTACTACTCTCGTGATATATTTCGTGTCAAAGGGTTCCCCCTAAAAAGACCATTAAAAAGAGTTATTAATTGTAATGGTTTATCGTATGTATTCCCAGCACGTAACATTGTCAACTTTCTCATTAGTTTCACTTTTTAAAACTGCAACATACTCATCAAAGGCACGATATAGCCTATTTGTGCTGAAAGTGCCGTCTATTACGGCTGCTCACAATTCGAGTGCGACCCTGGGCAAATCGTTCACACACGTTTGCTTCTGTCGTCAAGCAGGTAATGCAGCGTCACCTGGGGAGTAAAGCCCAAATTCCACTTTGCTCGTCACGTCTCGACACGACTTGACACGTTTGACGTTTTGAGTCCATGCATTTAGGCTGTGTCTAGCTTGTTGAACAGCATGGCTCGACACACTTGTCTGGATGCGCACGACACGTCAAACTTGTCGTGTCGAGACGTGACGTGACGAGCCAAGTGGAATTTGGGCTTTACGAGCACAAGTGTTTTCGACGCACTAAATCCGTGACCTCGGTCTTACAGATACGTCTGTTGTCTGGCTGAGAGCCAGAGAATCAGTTGAAGATCAGCGTACCCTGTAAGCTATTGGCTTGGGAAGGACTTTAACCTTTTCTGTTGTTACACTAGAAACTTTCAAGCAACATTCACTAGTGGCTTCACTCTGAGTGGTTTGGTAACAGTTTGTGTATTTATATCGTGACAGAATTCTTGGATAATGTCGGATGGCTGCAGCTTACAGCAGTGGCCGACCAGCCCAATTACAACTGATACAACACAGTAAAAGTTCAGTATGTAATTGCATAAGACCTCATCTGGGTTGGCAAAGAAGGTTGTCTTGTTTGGGTTCTGAAAAAAAGGGTTTTGTTGCTTCTGTTTATTGTTCTTAGCTGGAAACATGAAGGTTTGCATCTGCAGCATTTGAATTTTGCCGACTGTACAGAAAGAAATTTGTCCCAGGCATTTCATCCATATTCACTGTTTTTTCCCTGTTAATGATTAAACCTGGAATTTGTTTCAGACTGGCTCGTGTGCGTTCTAGAAAAAGTGTGTTCAGTGTGTTGCTGTTGACAACTGGAGGTTGACTGATTGCTCCGCCAACAGAGCATAGGCAGCCATGTAACAGAGCATGTGTGTGTTGATGCAAGGCCAATGTGTGTGCCGTGAGCAGTCGTTGTCTAGTTTTTTTAGTTTATTTGGTCCAGTTTGCTGGCCACACTGAACCTCACGTCAGCAATACTGACCATTCATTCTCACCGAATCAGGGAGTCGGGGAAGTTTTAGTTGGGAATTGCAACTACAGTGCTGCAAATGCTGTTACTTATTTCGTAAATTTACTGGCTCTACGTGGGTGGTCAAACAGGTGGCACCCACTGCAGCTATGAAAACAGACTGCAGCCTGTGCGCCTGTGTGTTGATTGTGACAGGTGGTTACGCTGACGAAGCACCGTGGTGACACAAAACCAGACGACGAACAGCTTCACGTTTTTCCGTTTTCCGTTCTCGACGCGTGTTCCTCATCCGGACGTGGTGTGGACGTGCTCACTAGTTACCCGATGTCCATGCGTGTCCGCGATGAGCCGTACCAGCCAAAGCCGTCGATATTCAACCTGATTCGTTCTAGTTGCGGCGATGCTGGAAAACATTCGGCTGCCAAGTCCGGTGATGTTGGTGTGCGCCGAAAGAAGGCGGCCAGACAGAACCGTGCCGGTGAGAGTGCTTCGCGTGGTGTCTGTAGCACCAAAAATAATGACACAGTCGAGCCAAAGTGCATGGGATGTAATTCCGAGAAAGTCAGCAACTCGCTGCAACTGGGCTGCCCGTCTCTTGATGCCGAGAAACTTTGTCGTTCGGGCGTTGCGACCACCGCGTCTGGCATGATTCCAGTGCCGGGAGGTTCTTCGGTCATTTCCGCCGATGGTCTGAAGCCAGACTCGGGTGGATTGGAAGAGTCTGTGGTTAACCAGTCCACGAGTCGACAGTTGTCTGGTCCGAGTTTGGCAGATCCCGGTTTTGTATGCGGCCATGTGGTCAAAGATGAGTCCTGGGTGAAACCTGAATGCGGTGATAAGGCTACTGAAAGTTTATCACTGCTTCCCGCTGATGACCGGCAACAGACGCGGAGATGTGTTGTGGGGGTGAGTGTCGGTCAGTCATCGAGTGGCGGAAATGTTTGTGGCACTACTGCGAGCTACGACAATGGACGTGATGTGATAGAGTCGTGCAGTGTCTCGTCACGTGGAGACAACGGTTGCTCTTCTCCGAACGGCGATAAGGCAATGTTAACTTCGGAACGGAGGTTTACAAAACGCGAGGAAGTGGCTTGTTGTAGTAAAACTCTGAGGCTGGACACCGACGCGGATCGGATCTGCGGCAGTGACGTCTTCACCGATTGTGCGGAGAGCTTCGTCGACACCGATGTCGGTGGAGTTGCCGTAGCGCTGACGCATGGCTCGGTGATGTTCGAAGTCGCGAGACACGAAACGCATGCCACAACGGCGTTGGAAACACCGAATCGTAGCTCGCCGACCCGTCTGGCGCTCGTGTTCTACCAACATCGACGCATGAACCGACCCGGCCACGGCTCCAGACCGGCTGATGCTGATCAGTCCTCAGGCCTGCCTCCACGGTCGCCCAGTGCTCTTGAGACCGGTCGGTCGCTGGATCGGTGTCGGTCCGAGTCAGAATCGGTCGAGTCTGGATCCGAGGTGATTCGGACTTGCCCGACACCATTCGTCCGAGCGAATACGCTGACGACGACGACGACAATAACGAAGTGGATTAAGCCGCAGCCGGCTGTGTTTGGGCCTTACCAGTGTTGGGGCTGAAGGTGTATCCACACCCAGTGTAGCGCATGGTCAGTGCTAGTGCTGGGGCTGAGGGGGCATCGACATCCGCGGCGTTGCCACTTCTTCTGCAAAACCTGGAAACCTGGATACGTTCTGGAGTTCAAAGACAGTGAGGGAAAGGCAAGGAGAAAGTAAAAAGTTGGGGAAAATATGGGATTTTTTAACGTCATATATCGCCTTCTGGTAACCGGCGGCCGATTCGCTGGCTCCTAAACCTAGCCGTAACCCTGCCCTAACCTGGCCCTAACCACACCATAACCCTTAACTATGTTTCCAGTTCCGAAAAAGAGGAAAACCGATCACCAATCGTAATTAACTGACATATACATGTCTGTGCATTCCACGGTCACATGCCAGCCAGTCGTAGCTCACTACTGGCCGGCGACTGTCGGCAGGTGATACACTACCTACTTTATTCCATAAAATTTGTATTTGTTTTCAAGCAGTTATTAATGTGATTATTTCACGTGCTTGGTGGAGCATAACTACAGTTACAAGTACATTCATGCGAAGAAGAGTAATTCGTTTCCTGTGTTTGATTTCGAAAAAAAATGACGGGAAAATTCGAGAATCTGTTCTGTCCGGGAAATCTGAATCCAGCGGTGTCGTGGTTGAAGTCCTGCGCTAGTAGTTGATGGTAAGGGAATATCAACGTGCAGTGTATTGTCTAGTCCTGTAGCAGTGCAACTGGAGCTGTAGTCATTGTAGTACCATTCCTAGTGCCAGTGCTATGTGTGCTGACGTATATTGTGGCTAGTCGTTATTGAGTCCGTGCATAGGCGTACACAGGATTTTACAATGGAGGGGGTTCACGTGGTGGGGGGCCGGGCCAGAGGGTCTGGGGGACGGAAGTGCCCCAGTGGGGTCCAGGGGCAAAGCCCCAGTAGGGGGTCTGGGGACGAAGTCCCCAGAAGCTGAAGCAAAATGTGAAATTAGGGTACAATTTCTAACGTTTTACTGCATAAAATTTAGGATTTAATGAACATAATAGCAGGGCTTGGAGAGCATATTTTGCAAACACACAGTACAAAATTTTTTGAAGATTCAATGGGGGGGATTTGAACCCCCTAACCCCCCCCCTCTGGGTACGCCAGTGAGTCTGTGCAGTGTGTGCCCGAGTGTTGCAGTCGCCAGATAATGGATCGATTTTCTCATCTATGCAACCATAGATATGCGAGTAATTTGTGCGCATTTGTGTTTGCTTCGTTTCCGACAAGTCTTGTCTGGAACCGCTTCTGTTCAGGTGTGTTGTGTGTAAGTCTTAATCGTTCTAGCAGCGGCAATGTCGTTTCTTACAAAATTATGGTGTTACAAGTTTTGATTTGTTGTCCGAGTTTAATCGTGTGTAAACGTCGGCAGTATGATAGTGGCTGTGGCGTATCTCTGCCTCCAAAATGACCTTTAGTGTGTCGGGTGGGGCGTTAAAGTACTCAGTATCTCTTCACTTTTCATGTTAGCTGTGACGTATTACATCTGTTGTTACATCACGTGCGTGCATATATTTACATAATGTATACATTAGAAAAGCAGTCTGTTGAAAAATTGAGTCACAATGGAAACTTTTGTATGAAACCAGCAGTCGAAATGTTTTCAGTGATACCAACGTTGTTTTAAAGACTGTTATTTGTTTGTGCCGTTAAGCAGATTTATTTATTGCTGGTATTTTTGCGACACGGTGTATGTAGTGCTTAGTTGATATTTTTTTCCAATATTGTAGACTGTAGTTGCCGAGTTTCAGTCATCACAGTCTTTAGCGCAGTTTTGGTTCAGTTTTTTCGTATGTTACATCTTGCATTCGTATTTTGTAATCTGCTTTTAACGACATACTCGCATGTTAATGGCAGAACAATCTTAGCCGGTGGTGAAGGTTTTTGAAACGCTGTACATTTCTTACTGTTGTCAAGCTTCAGTATTGTACTTGTCTTTTTTTCTGTTAAACGTTTATGTCTGAAAATCAAGTTTCAGTTATGGCAACCAACCAATTGTCAGTATGTGTAACATTATTGTGTGGAACTGGCCAAAGTGGCCAATGATACAAGAAGAGAGGATTTACATACAGACCACGAGGTCCACCGCTAGAGAGCTTATCCCCTTTGAGCTGCCTTGGGTTAGACCCAATTAAGCTAGCACACAATAAGCCAGTGCCAGCAGTCGTGATAACAGGGCCGACTGCTACGCAGAACTCGCCGTTTCTTCCACAGTTATGTAGGGATGGCCAGCGTGGCCTGGAAAACTACCGGGATGGTAGACCCGCCAACGGTCGTCACCAATCCCAGTACTAACCGGGCTCGACGTAGCTTAACTTCGTTGATGTGACCAACGCTGTTACCGCTACGTCAAACCAGTTACCTTGTACCTTAGAGATGTGATGATTTTTTGTCACACTCTGTGTACCTGTTAGTCACAAGTTTCTGTTTCTTACTGTAAAAACGTAGATATTTATTTGTGTACCGTTGTAGTTTTTTCGAAGTGCTCACTGACTGTGTTGGCTGTGCAGTGCTCAAGTGTTGTTATTGATGTTGTATAAATCCACAGGCGGACCATTTTCTGTGCCACGTATACGTTACTTTTCGCACCGTTTTTGGACCCATCGTGTGTAATGTGTCAAATGTGGATGTCTTATTACCTTGTCTGAATGGCATATTTTGCTTACTTTTAGTATTTATTGGTTGACGTATGCAAGCTTTTGTCGAGAGATTGGACTGCCATCGAAGAATATGATATTGCTTTATCTGTTGTTAATTTATTTACTTATTTAACTGTTTATTTCTGTTTCGTTGAAATGATGCATAATATAACTACAGATGTGAGATTGTTTTTGGACAGATGTTTTTTTTAAATTATAAAAAACGTGCTTCTTTTGTTTTTGAAACAACTACGTAAATTAAAACGCGTTTTAAAACAAGTAAGTCAAATAACAGCTGTGTTGTACTAGTATGTGTCGTTATTTGTACCTTCGCCGTGCAAATAATGACTTTTTCACTTTTGCATTTCACTTAACTACAGAGTACTCATTTCGTATGATTACTTTGTGAGTAAATTTGATTTAAATGGTTAGAAAACGCTTTGATTGTCAACAGTAATGGCCACAAAAAACAAGCATACGTTTTAAGAGTACAAAAAAACACAAAAACATATTTTTCAAAAATGCATGTTAGTAACTAACCAGTTGCCGATTGATTATATACGTTGTTGATCATGTGACGTGTTCTGGTTTTGTGTACTGTGTTCTTTGTGTTGTTGTGTTTTGTTGTAGAACAATTCCTGACTAAGTTTAAGTGTTGCTTTGTGTAGGAGATTGTATGTGCAGTGCAGTTGTTGTCAACGATTCTTGGGAGTAATTATTCATAAGTTCATTAAGTTTTATATGCATATGTATGACCATAGACAAAAATATTAAATAATAAACATATAAATTAATAAGCAAGAAAGTCGTCAAATTTTCGTTTATTTCAATTCAACACCATCAACATTCACTAAAAGATTGTTAAAGCTGACATATGAGGCACGTATATGACAAAAAACCAGTAATTAGTCACAACCAAACCAGTCACAATTAAAAAAATAGAATATTTAAAATAAATAAATGAAAAATTTGATGATTTTTGCTTGCTTATTTATATGTCCATTCACTTCATTGTTTAATAATTTGCCAGTGGTAATGCATATGCATATAAAACTTACGAATTGATTTGGAAATTGGCTTATTGACAAGTCCTTGTCGTGGTCCTTTGTAAGAAAGAAAATAATAATACAACGTACTAACAGTGGTTGACACAGACGGTTTAAGTAATCGGTTCATTGCGCGAGTGGTGTAGTCATTATGTCAGTTTATCTGGTGAATGCTTTCGGTAGTGTTTTAATATCCCAAATGTTCTCATTTTCGAGAAAAAAAATTCAACCTTTGTGGCTGATGTGTCGTCTGTGTGTTGCAAACTTGCGATGCATGCTGGTGCTGTGGGCCGACACGTCCGCGACGGAAACGTCCGTGAAGTGAACGTCCTTCGCAAGCCGAAGTTAGTCAGTAATCTCCATAGATGACAGGTGCTTATTTCATAACCAGCCTACCTCACTGCAACTGTTATGTGCGTTATCAGTAAACCATTTCCGCCTCCGAAATGACCTATATTGTGTCGAGAGGGGCGTTAAACTCTACTCACTCACTCATCAGTAAACCATCATCAAACATCAATCGCAAAATGTCCCGTTTCCGAACGCCATCTTGTGCAAGTAAAACTATTACGTGCGCACATAATAGTTTTTTTTAATTAATTATCCGCATGTTCTCTCTGCGGCTCCGTATGACGAGCCGATACAAGGGCAGCAGTGACGTCGTTCTAGCTGCGGTACTATGTATGGCGTCGTCGCCATCTTGTGGGGCATCTGCTTTGTGGCGGTGTGATGTAATTTAACCATGCCTGTCCGTTTTTGACCGTACAGTCTGCGAGTAGCCTAAATTGGCACAAGATTTTTTTTACATTTCTGCATTTTCATTCACTTCTTGGTTATTTAAACTTACACCAAGTAGCCCTGCGACATGGCGGCGCGTCTTTGCTCATTTCTGTGTCGTCACTTCACCCCATGTGCACGATAGTCTGACTTTCTAAGAATACCAGAGTTAATTTGCTATTTAATATTATCCTGTCTTGTGCTGTGTAATGGGACTGGAGCGAAATAAGATTGGTTTCAAGTATATCGTAGGCCTAGTGACTTTACAATAGGCAGTGGCCTAACTATGCGTGAGATGCAATAATGCAGACGATGGGCCCGTTTGAAAATTATCTTATGCCAAACTTGAGAAATATTAGGGTTCTGTGACAATCGGGCACCTCAGCTGTAGGCCTATTTGACAATC
>Ga0056115_1000745_pt1 | contig 14572 bp, 6 predicted proteins | sample WorMetOlspDAHAB1_FD_77007 | JGI IMG/M metagenome (GOLD analysis project Ga0056115, IMG submission 77007) | Marine gutless worms symbiont microbial communities from Max Planck institute for Marine Microbiology, Germany - Olavius sp. DAHAB.1 ...
ACCAAAATGTCTAGCAAAGTTCTCGGCAACTTGTCGACCATCAGTTATGCCGTCTACAACTTGAATCTTTTTAGACATACACTCGAACTTAGAGTTCCAACATTTCCAGAAGGCTTTACCATGTTTATGTGACAGGGCTTCGTGTAGGTCATTGCTATATGACTCTGTAGGGGTTCGACGAAATTGACGCAAACCAAGTCTATAGGCGCGTCTGGCTTTGTGGCGTTTATCATATAACGGGCCAACTCTAGGTCGACCTGCGGCTTTCCATAAATGGTCAGAGTCAGTGGACTGCTGCTTCAAGCAGTCTGGTTCTTGGCACCACCAATATTGATTAAAAGCTTTTCTGATCACGTTCATTGTTCATCCACAGAACTGACGGAGAGATTAGAGACACTGCTATCATGCTTAACCTCGAATGTAAAGTTGTTGACCCTAGCTTCATTCCTCTTGCTGCTGACTGCTATGCTGTTCCAACTCGGCATTCTGTTGCTGTGTGTTTTATTGTAAACAGGGCCGGCTGTTGTTACGGAGACGAGGGCAGCAATGTGGCTGGGGATCCGTCCAAGATCCCGTTAACAGACGCTCTCCAAACCCAAACCCCATAATCAGCTGGGGAGTGGAAAACCCCACCCCGGCTATTCCCTTCGACGCCTTCCGTGTCTTGCTCTTGATTCGTTACACTTTTTGAACCTTTCCAGCGCCTTTGCGCTTAGGTTGCAAATAGCACGAGAAATATGGGACTAATGTTATCAGTGCGGCTATTTGTTGCACCAGCCGGTGATTGATGGCAAGTCAGTGATCTAAAGCTGCATTTTTGTCCACCGCGTCAGGCTTTCATGCAAGACAGCCAGCCAAAGGAACTGTCTTTTCAAGTCCATTATTAGCTTGACTGCTTGCACATGTGGGGTGAATGATGATCACAAGTCACCACACCGGTGGTTCTGTTCACCATTCTTTGCATATTTTTTTGGTTCTTTATTTTTTCATGTTGTCGATCCGTGATAAGTTTCGTTGTCTTCTCTGGTTCCTGCTTCCGTTTGGCGTTGTATGCAAAGCTCTGAATGGCACCTTTTTTCTTTGCATTCTAATGCAGCTGCAGAGGATCACATTTATTTGCCGCACTGACTAACAATAAAATCCATAGAAGAATATCGACAAATGTTGCACAGTAACATATAAGCCAGCAGCAATGTATGGCAGGACCGCAGAGCTTAAAATGGAAAGTACTGGAATTAGGCCTACACTGTATGATAATAATAATGATAAATCAAAATTTTTAACATCACTAAAATAACAAGTGTCATTCAAAAGTCCACGGAAGTGTAGTCGATCTACGAAGAGTTAAAACAAAATGTCTGGAAATTATTCGTAGAACAGGTATGACTTTAGTGCAAATTAACGTACATATTAATTTGAATTACGCGATGAAATGCCACGATAATTAAATAATAAATGTGTCGGCTTAGTATACAGCATGAAACCAAAAAAGTTATTGAAAAAGCTAAGAAAACAGCGACCATACGAAATCCGAGCCAGCGCCGGTGTATATTACAGTGCAGGGGAGTCACGTCGAAGCTCCACAGTGTTGTGCCAAGTATTACAAACTAGGCGCAGCGGACCAACATTCCACAGAAAAAGAAAAACTTGATGTAAGACCGTGGCAAACGTATTATTCTTCGATGGATTTTGGAGTTTGAATTTGGGTATCGGTCAACTCGTCACCTGTACAAATACAATGGTGACCAAATTGTCAAGTAGTAGGGTTAGGGTTAGAATTTGCGTTAATGTTAGGTTTAGTGTTCGTAAATCAGCACGTAAAACATCTGTTGTCACCGCCACTATTCCGAAATATGCCAGCGACGAGTTGGCCGCGTAACAAGATGACTGTATTCCTAAAATTTTACGCTTCGTAACTTAATCACTGAAATAAGTTATCCGTCGTGCACTGCACAACACTGACCTGACCAGCGTTCGACTGACAGTTGACGAGGCACCGCCGCTGGCGGATTGAGGTCCTTTTGTCGTCGTCAGAAGTCGAACTCGAAGTTCCAGCCGCAGACACTGCGACGACGACAAGCAGTAGCACTGTGTCCTCCAGCCTAGCTCTCATTCTGCATGTATGACTCCGTTCATTTGGGATCAGGATCTCGGTGAAATCAGACACGATAGCCGAGCGACAGTTCTCTTGCTTGCAGTACGTCGAATAGGCTAACCGAAAGATAGATTGACGACTCACTTCTCCAGTCCACTGCAGTAAAAGCAGTAACGCGACAGCGACTGGATGTAAGCCAACGAAGCGAAGTAATGACCAGAAATCGCAATGCCCAGCGTAAACAGCGATAGACGACCGTATCGCAATGACGCGCAGTTTACGAACTGAACGTCAGGTGTTCGTCGCGATGACACTATCAGGTGCGACAGGTATAATGCGACGTTCAGGTGAATCGAGAAACTCGGTGCTGCCACTGCCAATCACGCGCAAAGCTGTCATCGACACGTGCGCCGCCAACCGCTCTCTGTCATATGCCCAGCGCCGCCGCCGCCGCCGCCGCGACATCAGCAACTGCGGTCACAGCTGCATCATCCAGCCGAGCGAAGGCAGTGCGCCGCGCGACACCGGACCACGAGCGGAGCGACAGTGCCACAAAACGCGCCCGCAATTGCAATTGCGCCGCGCTGTCGGGATATGCCTGGATGGCGAACGAACGTATCGGGCTTTTCCCGCTATTGGCCCATACACCCCGTCGTCGCCGGCGCCAATAGCCGGGCGGACCTGCACCTCCCCTAGCTGCTGCTCCATACTGTTCGGTGGATGCGCGTGTTTGCCTGCGCGCAAATCGATAATGAGTTACACCTAGTCGGACTGCATGACAGTTGCGCGAGTTGAGCGGAGCGGGGCTGACCTCGCCGGTCGTGAATCGCCGCCAGCTGCGGTGACAGACTGCGTACATGCCATATGCTCTTAAGCGGGCAGAGAGATTGACAAGTTGCAGTCGTCTATAGCAACGTCAGATGATTTTTCTCTTGCGTTTTCATTATTTGGCACTGAATTTAGGATGTACCTTTTTTTCAATCGGACACTGACGTTATTCAGCCGAATTAGCGAACAATTGCCACTGAAAAGGATAGAAATCATTGTGCAAAGGTATAAACTGCCTAAAACATTGACTAAATGAGTGCATATAGCAGCAGCATACTAGAAGTGTTAGTCGGTGTTTCATAATATTTTACTTTATAATAAAACCTGAATATAGATTTAATTCTAAATTAAAACAACAAATAGGCCTGGTTTTGACATTCAGATAGACAACGTGAGGATGTGAAGATGTTCGCATTTTTCACTAAAGCCAGAAAAAGCACCGATACGGCGCACTTTGTCAAATGACGACTCACAAGACACCCACACTAATGATGCTGATGACGACGAACATGTTTCTATGGAAAGCTCTGATTGGGAAAGATTCTGCAGTGCCGTGAGCATGTCTTAACGATCGCCAACACACGACGCCTACACACGAAAACCACGTCGCTGTCGTTATCCGCTGCCTCCGACGCTGATGTCACGTACACCGCATTGCACAGCATCAGCATTAGCAACAGTATAGCAGCGGCAGCAGCAGCAGCAGCTAGCACGCAGGTGCACGTCAATCTTCGTAAGATTGCAGTGCTGAGCTGCCAGCTGTAGCATTATCCTTAAATATACCTATGGCTTCTAGTCTCTGATTCAAACTCCATCCCTTCTTGCTACAGATAACAGCTTTTATTCACCACAACACCACAGTGTCAGAACAATACGGAGGAAAAAGAGGAAAAAAACAGCAGTTGCATGGTAATATCATGGCCCCGAATACGCATACCCTCAAATATTGGAAATTAAAAAGTAATTGCCTGATTACAGTAGACAATATATACGGTTCTGCGTTTCCATTTGCGATGCCTTGGAGTTCGGACAATTGCTGGAACAGACACATGGTCTCCTTGGAGTTTCCGGTAATGTCTGTTACCATTTATGATTTATTCTAGCTCGCAATGGGGTCGCTTTACGGCGGTCGATGAATCGTCGTATTATTATTATTATTATTATTATTATTATTATTACGAATTCAGCCGCCTGGTAGTGCTGTGACTGTGGCTTCTGGAATGAAAATGTGAGTATCGATTATTTGTAATAATATTATTATTCTACTACGTGCTATCACAAAACCACAGACGTCAATATTGAAATCACAAAATTGTGCACATGGGCCTACAGCAGCGCTATACGCAGAGAGTAAGGTATGTCGAAAGGAAACAACACTTCTGCAGGGCATATGCAGTTGTTTGAATAAGCAAGTTGTTTTCCTGGTATGTTCACTAAAACATATGGTAGGCCTATTGCGCCTGTTAATCTCCTGTGCTGGATCGATAGCAACGCGGTGCCGTTGTTGTCGTCGTCGTTTTCGTTGACAATATTAACAACAATGGTCACCAAGAAAACATTGGCAGGCCTACAATATACACGAAGATAGCTAAAGCGCGGATTTTTGTTTGATTTTCTATGTAAATGCCGCTTTCGTCGTTCGATGTTGTTATCGGCAACAACCGGAAGGCAACGTCAGCTCGTTTTGTTAGTTTATTTAAGTTCAATTTTTCTTTTTGTTGATTTTGTTCAATTTATGTTGTGGACTTGCTACCGGATTTCGGTGGATGCATAAAAGACAAAACGGCGTCAAACGTAAAGTGTCAGCTGGCACTCGTGACACGAGAAATGGCCTATTTTTATGCCGTGTTTTTTTCATTTCGCCTGTATTATGTTCGTCTCCATTTAGCGTCAACGAAATGAAGTTGTATGAATCGAAACCATGTCTAAATCAGCCGCGTCTAAAGATTGAAACCGCCTGTGTCGCTAACTTATTGACGTGTCGCGGATTACGTTGATACTCGTCTCTTTTCTGGCTCCTCGAGTAACGAGGATTAACAGTAGATGCCATCGGCGTATCCACCATGGTGGTTACGGGGGTCCGGATCCCCAGATAAATTTAACCAGGGGGACCTAGGGTTCTGTTTCCGTGCCAAATAAATTTAGTCCAAAGGGTGTTCGAAGCAGACTCCGTGTAATATCTAAAACAGAGTATTACACACTCCGTAGCGAACTCCATAGCAAGATTGACAAAAAAGTGACCCCAGGAAAAGTAGAAAGGGACAAAATGGACGGGGAAGGACTGGAGAAGAGAAAGGGGAGTGGATGAGAAGGGGAGGGAAGGAAAGAAACGCCCCAGGATTTTATAACATGGATGCGCCTATTGGAGCTGCATGCAGGGCAGAGAGCATCGACGAATGCGGCGTGGGCTGTGACAACAGGTCACTAAGCTGATGGAATAATGTACGTTGCTTACTACATGGCAGCGGCAAAAAAACCGTCGCACAGAATTTACATCCGCTGGATAAGCCATCACAGAAGCTACTCCTTCCAAATCACGTTAGCCACTAAATAGGGCTAAGTCTGAAGTGTGTCAGAAAAACTGCTACCGAATTACTGAGTAAATAAATAAATAACCAGCCAAAACATTTCAAAATGTACTCACACAGTACCGTACTAGTCACTAGTACAGTTAACAAAATCGATAGTAGCTTCAACTCTTTCACAACCGATGAAAATTCGCTCGCTTGGAAATATGGAACTTAGCACTGAGTGTGTGCTGAACATTGCTACATTTGTCATTTGTAGTAAACTGCTTTTAAAAAAGCGCTTAAACGGAGAGCATCCAGATCATGTAACAAGATTGGTGTACATTTAACTGAGAGCACATGAAGGACAAATTCCTCATCAGAGGCAATAAGCCCAACTTTCACCAAGACGCTATTATCTACTCGGTAGTAGAACTAATGCTTGGCTGCTTCAAGAATCAAAACAACATTTAACGGTGTGGATTTCGTGATATAGATACGAACGTATGCTCGTCCATTCGAATGGCAATGAACATATACACGCTCCGTATCAGTCTGGAGTCTGACTGCCTGTGGCTGCCGTTGCCGCATTTTGTAGCGACTAAATGGGGAGCTGTGTAGCAGCTGCTGCAGCTGCACGTGACGTCACTGACAGGCGGCATAACACGTCGTACAGGTTGTCATGATCAATTATCTGACGTCAGGGCGGTTTCCGATCGGCGACTGCAGTGCAGTGTGCAGTGCCCGTTCGCCCATTGACTCGCAGAGACGGCGAGAGGGCGGTGTAGCAGTGCCCGCACCGGCGGCGGCCCGTCACGATTCAGTGGTGTCGCCGACGTCGATGAAAGCGACCGACGAATCGATAAGTCCGTGCATGGCCGGGAGCGGGGGAAGGGTCAGGGGAGGGGGACCGCCGCCGCCGCCGTCGTTGCCCTCGATCGCCGCCCGGAAACCGACCACATCCGCCACATCGCGCGGCGAGTGGTAACCTCGACTCGCCGAAAGAGCGATGTCAGCCTATCGCTTATCGTCCACGCGGATTAACGATAATGTCGACCTCATTGTCTCCGTAGTGTTTTTCCTTGCGAGAAAACGTATCGCTCACAGTAGTATAGCAACACACAGGATGCTCATCCTTTAAAATCCTCGAAATGTATATTATTTTCAAACTTCACTTGTCATGTTGATCGTATTTAAACAGCTTATCTGTAAGTGGCATCTACGTTGATGACAATATTTTAACTATAAACGAATATAGCATAAGACAAAAATAAACTGTGACTGAACTTGCTACTCTGATATCAGCAGTGAAAAAGAGGTTATGACATACCAATTTAGTAATTACAGTATTATTAAAGTAGTGATATCTAAGAGTTTTGCATAGTGAAGTTCGTTTGGAAAAAGGTCACGAGCCCACGAGGGTCCTTAAGTGTTGGAAAAGTCTTTTATTTTTTGTTTCCAAAAGGAGTCGCCGTCCTCGCTATACGATTCGTATGATTCGTATATATTCGTATGATTCGATTTGCCGCAAGGGTGTGGCGCATGATGTCGAAGGAGGCAGAATACAACGTCCAGCTGTTTCATTCCAGACTCCAGAGCACGTGGTCAAACAATTTTTGTTTTTCTGTTCGTGTTTTTCTCTCTTTTTCCCGATATCGTTTTGTTTTGTTTTTTTTGCTGCCACGCAATGGTGAAATTTTTTCCCAAACAGCGACCACATCTCGCCAGTTCTCCATCGTCTGGGATGTTCTCCAGAACTGCAGCCTGTGAAGTTCAATCCGTATTTCATTGCTAAAGAAATGTGGCATACATATATCCGAAATCCGAATTGAATCGTCTGGATTACCACGTCTGGTGAAATGTTAGAGGTCAATCACAGTTACTGTCGAAAACCGAATATATTCAATTTACCGAACTCAAGGAAATGCTGCAAGTGACAGTTTAACTCGGGGTTTGATAGACGATAGACAAAGCTGTAAACGAGTTATAAAAGCGACTGAAGGCCTGTGTTGTAGCTAAGGTGTGACATTTTTAATGTTTATAATAACTGCAATGTTACGCTGCTTCATACTTTAGCTTGGACGAAGTAATTTTTCAGTGTGATTGATTGAACGTTTGTGAACACAATAAAATTACTTGGTCGCATCACTGTAATGCTGATAACTTTGAAACGCTGTGAACTATACTTACATGCTGTGTTTTTAAAAATATGTCCTTTAAATTTCGCTTCGAAATTCCAAGCAGTTGCAGAGAAAACTGCAAAAAATCTTACTTTTTGCCGTACCCGGTAGATCCTGAGGGCTATAAACGATGCTAAAAACTAGACCAAATGCTGAATACGGCTACATTTCATCTTGGGTGTTGTGTAGGCAAAGGTACCCAAAACAGCGACCGCGTTGTAACGTTGGATTAACACAGAGTCGCCGATAGAGGAAGGCGCTCTCGCGGTGGTCGTCTGTACCTTGTGTGATGCGCCTTTTAAGGTCGTTCAGAAAGTCGATTCCTTCCTTGTTAATGGCCCCCATTGTTTCCGCCCCGACTGAAACAAATACGTCGGTCTCGTCTGATTGCGGCTTGCACAGGAAGTATCGTGGACTGCAGTCTTTGGGAGGCACACCGGTGGACTTCGGTGCATTTCGTCAATGTCGATTCGGTTGATCGATCGGCGGCCACAACGTTAATTCTGATTATTCTGCTGCCTGTAGAGACATTGTGACTGTAGCCAGCGACCGATTGCGAGAAGCTTCTTCGTTATACGGAGTTGAGACAGTTCGAGCACCATCATTATCATTAGCAGCAGCTGCAGCTTGTTTAGTCGAACGAATGCATTAGTTTTTTTAAATTTCAGACCTTTGTGTACCATGTGTGCGATGTTCATAGTAAATAAATAATTAAACTGTCAACTCGAAACTCGAACGACATGCTATTGAAATGAACGCCGGTTCACGTTAAATGTATACAATTGTTACAATGATACTGGCATAGCATCGTCATTGTATTTTTTCTTTGTTTTTATATTTTTCCATTAATACTATTGTTGTATTGTACTACCATGAGGTGAATAGATTTTCAAAATTATGTCCTCTGCGAAAGCATACTATGTCGGCTGTATGTATGTGTTAGTCGCACTAACTGTATGTGTTGTAAATAATGTGCGATTGTCACAATTAATGTATCTATTTTAACTCTATTCTGCATAAGCTCTTTATCAGTTTTTTTCCTGCTACTAGATCTTGTTGAATAAAGTTGTGTAAAGTGAGCACGTGGTCCACCAGCGGGCTGATGCACTTGTTGCATACTTGGCGGCGTGGCTCAGTGGTTAGGACGTCGGTCTTTGGATGGCGGACTTTCCCTGATCTATGCCTGATCTATGGTTAACATGTGACCTCTTCGTGGGTAAGGTGTCCGCTATCGGTCAACCAACCAGGCCAACTCAGCCTCCCATCCCTCCGGGGTCGGTAAATGAGTAGCAATCCATGTAATTACATGGATTACGGGGGTGGAGACCATTAAACAGCAGACCAGGGCTGTGTATGGCTGGTTGGTCGTAGGTCAGTCTGTGGGCGCAAGCTTAGCCTACGGCCTATAGGCTGTACGCCAGCTCTGTCTGTGACACTACAGCGTCGCTGCAGCTGCGGTATGCGGCTTGTAGCGCTACACAGGAGTTATAATGCGTTTGCCTTCATGGGTCAAATTTCCATGCAATGGTAATGTTAATGCCAGCTTGAAACAAAACAAGTCGAGAACTGTATCTGAGATGAGATGACGTCATGCAACGCGGATGCACGAAACCGTGCATCCGCGTTGCATGACAACATATATAGCGTAAACAAAGAGTTGGCCAAAATGCGAAAATCTTTTTTAAATCTTATGCTGGAAGTTCGTCTCAAATGGTGTATTTCAACTGTCGCACAAACACGGCTTACGAACAATAATTGACGTCAGAAATTAATCAGGCATAGAATATCTAATACCAGGTGATAGTATTATAGTACTTATTTGACATCTAAAGTTGACGAAAAAATCTAATCTCATTGGCAGGCTTTAATACGTTTTACCGTGATTTATTGGTAATTCGGTACTGGTTTACAATTTCTGGGTTACCCTGTCTTTGTAGATTGAAGCTATTGTCACTCCATGTATGCTGCTAACCGTTACATGAGTCGGTATCGGTATGAGCGTAAACTACCGACTGTCTCTTCAACCCCATTTACTTTAAATTACAGAGTGTCAATACAGGATGGCTTCCAAAAAATTGGCACATTTTCGTACGCCTTATAACTTCATCAAGTATTGACCAAGTTACCAAGTTTCAAACTTTTTCACTGTTAGAATCAGGAGAAAATTTGTAATAATTTTATCACTAAAGATCCAACCGCACCTCAATTGTGTCGCTACACTACCTTGAGCAATATCAGTGTCTTAAAAGAAACCGAAAACAAGACGACTTCCGTAACAACACACTTCAAGAGTGCGTCGTCCAGCAGCAAGGCGAACAAATTCAACATTTGATGTAAAAACTGCACAATGTGACAGTTACTTTAGACAATAACTGAGACAATAAACACGTTGTTTCCTGTATAGTTAATTTATTAAAATGTGTTGTTAGAGAAGTCTTGTTTTCAATTGTTGCTTTAAGACATTGACATTTCACAAGGTAGTGTAGCGACATATTTGAGGTGTGGTGGGATCTTTAGTAATAGTATTATTACAAATTTTCTCCTAATTCTGACAGTTAACAGTGAAAAATGTTTGAAAATTGGTCAAAATTTGATGAATTATAAGGCGTACAACAATGTGCCAAATTTTTGGACACCTGTATATCGACTGAGGCCTAAGGGCAAAGTCTGGAAAGTTATGGCTATGACAAAGTACAGTATTATAACATTAGCCTAATATTTATTAGTAGTAGCTGTGGGATATAGGCCTAAGCTGTGGCTTAGATACACTATATAACATTCGAAAGCAAGACGTTTTTATCACCTGTTATGTCGAAAAAAAATTTTAAAAAATAAAAGAAATAAATAATTATGTAGGACGACAGTAAAGGCTTGGTATTTCTGGCGAGTGGTGAGTATGTGGGCCTATAGGTGGTGCTTTTCGATAATCTTCGAATATTGCATATTCTAGCATTAAAATGTTTTCTCAATGTGAACTTTGCCTTTTGTTCATCAGTATTATACGTATTATACGCGAAACGGCAAATCCGACTGTACGGACGTTACAGTGAATACCAATGCGTCTTTTCAAGTGCCAAGCCTAACGCACCATTCGGTCTCCTAATCAATTCTTTGTCTCCTCACTGCTATCATTCCCTTTGCCGTAAACGCCGGGCGACAGGTTGGCGCCCGCCCGCACACGTAGGCCTAGTCGTCCTATTTTGCACAAAGCGCCTGTTGATCTGCACTAAATGACCGCACCTGTGCGCGAATGACGTCATTAACGTCTATGCTGACGTCAATAACCATTTATCAAAACATGTTTTTCTTTAATCTTAACAATATTCGATAACAAGTGTTTACAACGTATACATGTCTCTAATGTAGGCTTATAATGTAGGCGACGGGAGATATTTAATTGATTATGATTATATACCTATATTGGGCCTTTATTGTCTTTTTGCCGCCAAAAATAGGCCTACAGTACAGGATGGCCCAAAAAGTAAACCACTACCAAATTATCAAAAAAATCGTATTAAATTGTATTAAAGCCTGCCAATGAGATTAGATTTCTTCGTTAAATTAAAGTATCAATCAATCACTATAATATTATCCGTCGGTATTAAACATACTGTGCGTGACCTACTTTTTGACGTCAGTACGATGCCTTACCCGCAAACTAGCTAAATGCGTCACATATGGAAAATGATGTCACCGCTCTCTCTGGCATCAGAGCGCCTTAGCAAGTTGTGAATTCAATTCCTAAACCGTATATTAGATGCACATTTCTGTAAAAATTTCTTTATTTTCATATTATCCTTTTGTGGCTTTCATTCATGATTTTATCATATACATTGTTTTTACCTGTATCGCAGCTTCAAACACAGCCAGTAATGACGTCACAAATTAGGTCTCATAAAATATTCAGTACAAACTTAAAATATTTTTATGCTCACTTTACACTTAAAATTGATGAAAAATCTGGACTCAATGACGGTTTTTAATCAATTTAATGGTGATTCTTTATAGTGGCTTAGTTTTTGGCCACCCTATATATAACACTTCCAGCTGAATTTTGAAATATTGTATGGGCTCATCAGGTTTCTGATTTAGGTTACTGGTAAGGTAACATAGGACAAAAGTGTACGTACTGTTCTCTACAAACAAGTTCTTGCTTGTTATAGGCCTATGTGACTATAAATCGATACTTCATAATGTATGACAGGCCCTTAAATTTAACTGACACACGACAAAATTGGCATATGAGTGCCTCCTCTGTATAATGCTATAGCATGCCCACATCTTATTGATATATAGTTTATTTTGCCGAAACTGAGGCATAGTACAGTGATAGATATAAATAGTCGAATAGCGTACAAAAAGACACATGAGGGCAACTATATAAACATGGTGTACAAAAATGTGCCAATTTTTGGGCCACCCTGTATAGGCCTACACACAGTAATAAAGTACATTAAAATTAACCTACCTAATATCAATCGATTTTACCAAAAAATTTGTAGTTAGACAACACGCAACAAACATAATTAGGCTAAAACACGACATAAGAAAAAGAAAAAAAAGAGACATGATTACAAAGAACAGAGAATGTTGACGTTGACCAGTAGCTTATACAGGGTGGCCCAAAAAGTAAGCCACTATCACTAATCATCATTAAATCGTATCAAAACCCGCCATTATGGCTAGATTTTTTTATCAATTTCGACTAGAAAATGAGTACAAGAATATAATGTCTGTATTAAATATTCTATTGTGACGTCATCACTTGCTGTGTTTGAAGCTGAGATACGAGTAAAATCAGCGCGTCTGATAAAATCACGTTTGAAAACCAGAAAAAGAGAGGAAATGTGGAAATAAAAGACATTTTACATAAAGCTCCTTCTAAAAGATTGTTTTGGAATGGAATTCACAACTTGCTCAGGCGAGCTGATGCTAGAGGAAGCTCGTTTGGCGCCTGGCGGCGTGGCTCAATAGTTAGGACGTCGGTCTGTAGCTGGCGGACTTTCCCTGATCTACGCCTGATCCATGGTTGACGTGTGACCACTTCGTGGGTAAGGCGTCCGCTATGGGTCAACCAACTAGGCTAACTAAGCCTTCCATCCCTACGGGGTCGGCAAATGAGTAGTGATCCATGTAATTTACATGGATTGCGGAGGTGGAGACCATTAAACGACAGATTAGGGCGGGGTATAGCTGTCAGCCGCAGGCCTGGGCCCGTGGATGAGGGCCTAGCCTGTAGCCACTGTGGTACTCCCGCTCTGTCTGTGACGATAGCGCATTGGAAGATGATTGTTTCATAACAGTACGCTATAAAAAGTCACTTTCACTAACATCATTTACCATATCTGACGCATAGGCCTATCGCTTGTTTGCGGGTCAGGCATAGTTATTGAGGTCAGCAAATAGGTCATGCATAGAATATCTAATGCCAACGAATAATATTATTGTGCAGTGCTTGACTCATACTTGAATTTGACCACTAAATCTAATCTCAGTGCACAGGCGATTTTTTGATCATTTGGTAGTGGCTTACTTTTTGGGCCACCCTGTATATAGGCCTGTAGGCCTACCGAGGCTACCGTACACGCACCCGAAACGGGCGCGTAAGCGAAATTAACGTACAAAATCACAAACGCCGGATGCCCACCGCCGCTTACGCAGTTCTTGTGTGCAAGTGATTACAGAAAGACCCATTCAACGGGACTGCACCGAGAGATTTCGTATTCAGACGATGCAGATAACTAAGTGCGACAGCAGCCCGTGGGCTTTCAACTTGTCCATTCTGTCCGTCATTTTCCACTCTCGCATTGTCTGGTCCAGCAATTCAACGCCACACTGAGACAATAAGCCGACGCTGAAGGTTGCATTTGTATAGTCGTACATGGCCTATATTATTGTCATTCAACGCATTAGCGGATGATGGAGTATAAATTTCGTACGGGGAGGATGATTAGAATGATGGCATCTATAAGCGATGCTTTAGATCTCTGGCAACGTTATGTCGTTCGAATTTTTTGGTTTATTTGTATTAATTTATTGTTTTATTGTTAGGCCTAGCATTAGGCATAGCTTTTTCTTCGTCACTGAACGGTGTCCGAAAAACTCATTTAGCCTATGTTTTATTGCATAACTCTTTGCAGTTTACATCTGATAGCAGCTTAGAAAATTCTGATTTCAACGAATTCGCCGAAGCCATCAATGACGCGTTCGCACAAGTAGGCGCACAGGCTTGCGAGTTAACGCCATATATGCTACTGCCTATATTATCATGCATACCATCCTACGTACATTTTCCGGTAGTTCGAGTAGTAAGTGTAGGCCTTACTTCACAGTCACGAATCATCTCTGATCAGTTAGCGAAGATGTACACGAAGGTATTGCTAAAAGCGCACAGACGATGCGCGCCCTCAAAGTCCTCCGCAATCATAACGGTATGAACTGTGAGGCATTAAGAGGAGTATATAAAGCTGTTGTCATTGCCAGACTGACATACGCAGCTCCAGCATGGTGGGGCTTCACATCTGCTGACGACAGGAAGCGGCTGGAAGCATGCATACGAGGAGTACGTCTGCGTCTATACAAGAACTGTCGCGTTCACCCCGGAGCTATCATCCATGTCGGGCGGTAGTCAAGGGTTGGGTGGTCCAGCTGATTTCCACCCACGACGAAATATCTCAGGGTTCGTAGATCTAGCCCTCGAAAGGGCTACATCCCCCGCTGCTAAGGACTGCGCTGGCGCAGATCTGTCACATGCGTCACGGTTCATATCGTCCTCTTTCCGTTTCCGGTTATCGTTTTCGTCTACGTTGTCCGGGCGAGGGTCTTGAGCTGTACTGACTGGTACGTCGCCAGTCGCAAGGCGGCCATCGGGGTGACGGTCGTGCAGTGCGTGCAGCAAGCCTGGTCCAAGTCGCAGCGCAACGTCGCTGTCTAGAGTTGCTACTGTCGAATCGGCGTGGGCG
>Ga0056115_1000746_pt1 | contig 14569 bp, 12 predicted proteins | sample WorMetOlspDAHAB1_FD_77007 | JGI IMG/M metagenome (GOLD analysis project Ga0056115, IMG submission 77007) | Marine gutless worms symbiont microbial communities from Max Planck institute for Marine Microbiology, Germany - Olavius sp. DAHAB.1 ...
GCTTATTTAACTCCCAAAGTCGACTTTAAACGCAAATTTAACCACCACCAATCGTTGCTTTACGAATGACGATTGACAGCGTGGACGATTCGAATATTTCGAATCGGACCGTCACTACGAATCAAATCTCGAATCGGACGTACGATTCGAAATCGAATCGAATCACGAAGCTTCGCAGGGCCCTATTGTTCATGTTCATTATTTTCCGTATCGTACCAAAGCTGTGTTTGAAACGGTATAGGCCGACGTATTTGCGTGATGATAAGAGGCCGTGGCAAGACCTTGGAGTGGCAGCATGGGTGACGCGACGTCAGTCTGTGGGTCCCACTCCATCTGTGCGGCTGTCGACAATTCGACGTTGTCGAGTTCTGCGTCTCGTTGTTCGACGTCGTCGTCGTGGAGTCTGACACCGGAATTGGCGGCCGCTGCGGTGACGTTGCTGCATACAGACGCCTTTGCGCAACACACGTTGCAAACGATGTAAAAAAATCACCAAAGATTTGTTTAGCCCCCCCCTCCCCAACAAGGCACGCACAAAGGCGCTTAGCAGTGGAAAAAAATACAAAATAAAGTAACGAATGGAATAATACAATATCAGCCAGGGATACAGTAATTTGTTTGGATTCAAAAACCTACAGTAGTTGTTAAGTTAGAAAAAAAACGAATATTGCCAGAGTTCAACTTGAAGTTTTTAATGTGTTTTGCCCAATAACTGTCTACTGTGCATGTAATTGCCTTCTCTTGCCCGACACCTACCAGGGATGATAAGTTTTAACAAGAAATTCTACATAATCTAGAGAGAAAGTGTTTTTATGTTTAATAACTAATTTTTACCAACCTTTTTGTACATTAACGTTGACAGCCTAATGTTGTTTCTTCGCGTTCGGTCGTCGTCAGCGTGATCCGCTGTGACAATTAATATAACGTATTGCAGTTACGACAATAAATCTCAGCAGTTGCTACATAGCAAAAGCGAAAGCATCATAAGCTTAACAAAATATGTCCAACTTTGACAGACAGACTGGGCATATACAGATTAAGCAAAATGCTTCAAGTAAATCAACGTTTTGCTTCACGATTGCAATAAGAAAAATTCAAAGATACGGACGCTGCAAATTACATTCGCGAATTTACTGTGAAAGATCTGGTCAGCTTAAGCGCGACGCGTACCAATCATTTGATCTGCAGCGTAATTTTGGTACCACTGTCTGGATGCTTTTTTAGCTCGCTGTGCCTTCTGTGTGTTTTACGGTTTTTGCACATGCATTGTTTTACGCGTCAGCGGTAGCGCGATCGTGCAATTACCACGCGCATGCGATCCGCCACATACGCCATTACTCGTACTGACGCTGGACCTAGCACAGACGCTTGCATGCAGCCTGATTCTTTCTATAATCGACTACTGCAACTCTGTGCTGCACGTGCACGGCGCTCCATCCGGCACCATTCAGAAGCTCCAGCGAGTCCAGAACAACGCGGCGCGTATCGTTCTACGAGCGCCTCGACGGTTTGACGTCAACTCGCTGCTCCGGACGCTGCACTGGCTGCCTGTTGAACAGCGCATCAACTACAAGTTGGCCGTGCTGACGTTCAAGACACAGCAGACGTCATCTCCGCAGTATCTGAGCCAGCACATCTCGTTGCGCACCAGCGCACGCAACACTCGATCGTCGTCCGTCCCACTGCTGTGCGTGCCATTTCGACGGACATATTAACATGGATTACGAGGGTGGAGGCTATTAAAACTGCAGACTATGGCTACGTATGGCTGCTGATCAAAGTCCGTGTGCGGTTTTGGCTGCGGGACAGGCTGAACGCCGGTCCTGTCTGTGACTCACAGCGCCGCTCAATGTGGTTTTAGTCGCTATGTAAGTGAATCTTTACCTTTACATAATAAATAAGCAGGTAGATCGATCGTACCAGAGAAGTGATCGGATGAGGCGAGAGTGTTAGGTCGTCGAGCCGGTGATCGTATCCCAACATGTTCAGCTGCATCACCTTCGGCGGCTGCAGCGGCTGGCGAGCAACTGACGTCGGTCAGAAGACCTTGCTCTTCGTCACTGAAGGCAGCGTTTGGCACCAGATGATGTGAAGTCAGTACGAAGCTGCGAGCGCTCAGTCTTCTCCAGACGAAAGATAGCATTACCAGCAGCGCACTGGCTGCTAGTAACACGGTCACTGTGCACACGCCTAAACAGCGAAATTCACGCAATCGGGTTACGGTGGCCAGTACGTAGTAAGTGAATAAGTAAGTGAGTAATTTATTGCTCACGATTCAAACATATCGTTCAGCGGAACTAGTTAATTGATACTGAAAATTTTAAATTTATTAATACAAACACAAAAAGTAATCGTGGTAATGTTCAATAAAATACAATAATTTTTAAAAACAACACAATGAATCCGTAGAATGCAATATGACGTATAATTTGCGTTAAAGCGACACATGAAAAAAAAACCAGAAACTGGTTTCAATCCGACTTCGCAATTTGTTGTAATCCAACGAGACGCAAGTTGAGAGGAGGTCACGGCAGAGGTCCACTGACCGATCAGCAAGGACGTTCGGCTGCGGTGACTCGGGGCGACGTGGCTCCAGTCCATCCACGACGTGTGAAACAGAAACGCTTCTTCGGAGTCGTCGTCGTCGGCAGCGTTTCTCTTAAACGAAGACTGCATTCCTCCGTCCGCGTCCGGCATCAGTCTGCTGCCGTCCGACGAACTCTTGGCACGCTGCCGCTGCTCGACGTGATGTTTGCTGACTTCCGTCGGTGCTACTGTAGCAGCCATCATCATCAGCCGTCATCCGCCATTTATTTGTTTTATCATAAAGTCGTATATGCATAGTATGCAAGAGCCTAAACAAAAAAGTGGTAAAAGGTTCACTGATATTTATATAGCGCCATAATTGCCGCATAATGCCGCATCAGCGGCGCTGTCGTAACTGACAAAGCCGGTGTACGGGCCAGGACCGCAGCCAAGCCCGCGGTTACGAACTTTGGCCTGGAGCCATTCAGCCGTAGTGTGCCGTCTTAAAACCTAATATTAAAAATAAAGAATGTAAAACCAATTCAAAAAGCTAACAGCAAACGGTACTGACACTAAGCAAGAAAACATTAAAAACTTCAAAGTTATGGGCTCAATGCGTGTTTTCTACTCCTCAGCAGTAAACTTGTCACATGAATTTGAAGAACAACTGCCACGCTAGTTCGCATCGTTAACGCCATGGAGTGTTTATGTAGATCGGCACCACCCACGAAACAGATAGTAAAAATATTCTGGAGAATATATCGAATAACAGTAGTAAGGCTTTTGTACATCGTGTCAGTTTTAGTCGCGTGTTTTAGTCGTTTTGTTTTGAGTCTGCATTTTGCGTAGTAAATCAATGTAAAATAGAGTGGACCAGTAAGGCCAGAAGGGGTGAATTTCTTTTTTTTTCGGGGGGGGGACAATCAACCCATACCTATCAACCAAAGGCGTGGGCAACGCTGTAAGATCTCAGCCGGTTACGGGGTTCTTACATTCCGACTACTTCGGATAGCCTCTCTTGCACAGTTGCTAAGGCTGAAGACACACGGGGTCGAAAATCGGCGCCGCTTTTCGCCTCCGAAAACAGACATGGCCGATAAAGATGACAACAGTGCTGTCGCTGCCGCATTATTCATTTCTATAGTTGAAAATCTGAACAAAAATACTAGAAAGCGTAATAAAAGATGCATTTACACCAATTCTGTACTATTTACAAACAAGCCAAACAAAAACAATAAACTGCAACCAATCAGAACAGTGTTTCTGTCGATCACCTGCTTCCGAAAATCGATCTTGAAATATAACATGTTCTAATCGGAGTCGAAAATCGGAGTCGTTTTCGCATGACACACGTTCCGAAAATCGGTTCCGATTTCCGAGTTTTCGACCCCGTGTGTCTTCAGCCTAAGAGATTTATGCGGCCGTCTGCAGACGTCTTTTCAACTGTCCCCATCTTTTCGAGGCGCCCGTGAACTGACTCAAAAAGTCCGACGCTTTAATCGCTTCTGTTACTTACTTATAACTACCCACCGGTCAACCGGCCGATCAGCCATTTGAACCTTAACGCAGACTTTTATAAATACAGTCGGAGGCGCGCAGTGATAACGACCACTGTGAAACAGAGAGCTTGACCGTACGGGCGGGTTGCAGAACGAAAGTGGCTGATGACGGGTGAAGGTAATCATCGTCTGTTTTGGGGCTCATGCGTTGTGTACACGCAGAATCAAACCGGTCATTGTCACAGCTCGACGACACGCCTGACATCACAACAATCGCTGTATTTTTGTTTGTCGATTTAATGAGATTTTACTAACTGTTTTTAATATTTTGCTGCCGTACATAGTATAAGACCTGGAAGGTATAACAAAAGTGCATAAACCAGGAACAACAAGGTCCGCGCAGGACAATCTGTCAATGCGGCCTATTTGCATTTATTTAAAATAAAGTCGAATAAAGTTAATTAGATGGCTGAATCCTACGTCACTGGGTCCGCCCGCGAGGCAGGTGCTGCAGCAGAGCTTGCCGCTTCTCGCAAAGAGGAAAAATATGCCAGCATTGGAAGCGAATACCTCTTTGCGCTCATCGCTGTCGAAACCTTGGGCCCGATGAACACGTCGGCATGCCAACTGTTTGCCAATCTGGGAAGAAAGATCTCTTCAACGTCAGGCGATGACAGGGAAGGAGCTTTTCTGTTCCAGAGAGTTTCGGTGCTGGTGCAACGCTACAACGCTCTTGTAAAATGATACCTTGCCGGCCACTGACTGCACGGACTGATGATCTGTATCCAATTTAATATTACCTTAATAATAATAATAAACAGACATTTCACAACGCGCAGGTAACAGAAAAAAACTGCCACAAAGGCACATGCAGCGACATTATGCTGTAAGTTTCTGAAAAAAAAACTTTCACTCGGCAAAATGTCACGAAGTCTTTGAGTGATCGGCCACCTATACTCATCAGTCTGCTGCTGTACGGCCACTAATAGGAAGCGATTATAGTGTCATCCGCGATCACCTTGAGCTCGTGCAACATTCTACTAACTGTACGCACATGCGTTGACACCTGCTTGACCGACGGCGGCTCTGGCGAGCTGCAGTCTCCAGTCGTTCACGTAAAGATTCGACAGACATCCAACAAATCCGGACATGATGGATGACGCCGAGGTGGAGAGTTCGGAAGAAACGGAATTCAGACGCTGTGGCTGACCACCGACATACATCCGCCAACGACTCACGCCATCACCCTGCTGACACCCTGCAAAGTGGCGAGTGACAATGACAACGGAAAGTGGTAAGAACCGTGCAACAACATTGTTGGATACGCAGGACATGTGATTATTTAGTTGAATGTTCACTGTTGCGTGCTGTTTAGTAGTAGGGTTAGTGTTAGGATTAGATTTAGTGTTTGCTTGGTTAGCGTTTATGCACTCGCATTTATCATTCTCCCAATGCAAAAACATTAAAGCTGTATCCACAAACTAGAGCAAGTGCGGTCAGCAGCGATACATTTGCCCAACAGCGAAGAGATCAATTTCCTAATTCACGCAACTATAACATGAGCGCATGTGCACTAGGCGGTAACAGCGTTATACTCACACGAGCGCATAAATTTGCATAAATTAGGAAATCGGGCCACGCTGAGCAGAAGTGTCGACGACACCGCAGTGTCCAATATCCATCGAGTGATCCGTTGTCTTTATGACCGACAATATTGCGACCGGCCATAAATCGGCGATCCCATTCGGCGGAGAACGTCAACCGTGCGCAGCAGCGATGGCGTCACAACAGTCACGAAACTTTATAAGTTAGCGAACGTAAACCGAACACCACTGTTCACTCGTGCCGCCGCCTTCGAGTCGTGTCACTGCACGCGTAGACCTGCGCCCGACCTATGGTTGACAGGTGACCACTTTGTACGTTAACTCTCCTCTATGGATAAGCCAATCAGGCCAACTCAGCCTTCCATTCTTCCGGGGTCGGTAAATTCGCGTATTTTACCAGGATTTCGGAGGCGGAGACCATTAAAATAGCAGACTAAGGCTACGTACGTCTGTATAGCTGCAGGCCAAAGTTCGTGAACGCAGGTTTTGACTGCGGCTTGGCTGAACGCCGGCCTGTCTGTGAGACCCAACGTATGAGATGGCGTATGCGGTTTGAGGCGCTATATAAGTGAAAGTTAGCATTAACTTTATATGAAAATGCTGCGTTTTATTCTGAAAAATAATATTTTTATTTGATTCTGTTGGTAATGTATGCCATTATCATAACGCATAGCGTCAAAATAGGCTTGCTGAGGCCTAATATCTATGCGGTGCTAGCAGTGACGGTAAAATATGAAGAGATGTTTGATTTCGGAAAACCAGGATAGTTACGGTAAAAAAAGTCTAACACTGCGGCGGTTGAATGTCATTTATCTTTGTAGAAGCACTGCTGTGGAACTGGTATGCACGACCGTTGACAAGCACCACGCCCGCTTCCAGCGACAGACTAACGTTGATCATATCGGCACAGCTTCTGCCTATCACAACACATCGCCAAATTGTGCCTTCTTATATGGCCTCCATTCACGCTCCAGCGGACTATATAGTGGCCACACGTGGCGAAAAGTGAGAACGACTGTTTCGTTATTAGCGTGGAAGTGAACTCATTTTATGGCAATTTACGAAATACTGCACGAGAATGAACGCATGCAAAGCGGTCTCTGTGTTTGTTAAGCTACTGGGCTTCGGCTGCTGCGGCCTAGGATAAACGTCGGCCCTGTCTGTGACGACAGCTGAAGGCAGCATTTGCGCAAACGCGGCGCTATATCAGTAAACCTTACCTACTGATGTACACTGTCATAGCTCGCATTTACACGACGAATTTACGTCTGACTTTCAAAAACGTTGTAAACACAGCAAGACAGCAACTTCAAACCCCGAAAAAAATATACACGCGGTCTTATAACTGATTATAACGAGCAACAAAACAGTGTAAATCAGCAAGGTTACACTCTTTAGTTTAAGTTACACTGTTAAGTTACTAAGCGCCTCTGACGCTCTGCACATGGCGCTATATACATTGGATTATTGCTTTTTTTCGCCCTTGGTTCGGTAGATCCGGAGGGTTGCTTCGTCGACAGAAATAAAGGTTTATTATTATAATTAAAAGTAGTAGTAGTAGTAGTGGTGGTAGTTATAGTAGTAGTGTCAGTAGTAGTAGTATGCAATTCGTCCATTATATGTGACCAAACAGGCAAACCATTGAGCGTAATATTTAGCCGGTCTGTCTGCATCTGTAGTCGTCGTTCGACAATCAGTCGACTGATGTCGTCGTCGTTATTGTTGTTGTTGTTGTCTTGTACGATATAAACCATCAGTGAACAGTTGCTGTCGTCACTGATCGCCAGCAGAATTAGACGAGGCACCACAGATGCTGACGCCGGTGAAGCAGGCGCCGGTGTGGTCGGATGCGGCAGTGGGCCAGGCAGAACACCGAACGACACATCCCTGACGGCGTCGACCACGAATTCCACGAACGAAGCTTCACTGAGAAACGCAATTGTTGAAACGTCGGCGTCTGCACACAATACACGGGGTGATGTTACATGTATATACGTCATTCTCTCTACATCAATTACCTCCGCCATGTTGGAGGAATATAGGCCTACTGTCGCAGCACTGTGACGTGGATAATATTCATGCTTGCGGTTTCCTGGGGTTCTTTAACCTCAAAGGGTGGCAGAGTTGTATTAGTGTTGCTTTTGGAGCTGAAAGTCATGCTTCTGTTGAACTCAGCCGCCTCCGAAATGACATATAGCCTACTGTACGTTACGGCAGAGACGTCAAACTCTACTCACTTATACCGCTGACGCAAAATCGACATTTTCAGCCGCACAAATTTGTTTTTACAACTGCAAAAAATTATTTAAAACGAGAAATTTCGTTTCAAACTGCACATCACGAAAGTCCAATTACGACGACACAAAGCGAAGGACTGGCAACAGGTGTCAGATACGAACGCGTTTCGCAAAACGGTCCTTGATACTCGTCGGTGCACTGGCAGACGGCTCGCTGCCACGAAGACGCGCATCGTCCCCCATGGTGGCACACCGTTTCGCCGTGCTGGCCATCGGATCGACACCAGTCGACGAGGTCACATTCGCCGAGGGACAGACCAACTCCAAGCGGACTGTGAACAACCTTGACCGGGTTCACTTCAACCGTCTGAACGCGAACACTCCTCACGCACCCGATGAAAGCCGCTGCGCACCACACAACCGACCGCACACGTAATACGCGTAGCGTCGCGCACCTCTTGATAACATTGATCGCCCTGATTCTTACCAGAAATTGGCGCTATATAAATCGTTTTCTTTCTTACGTACTTACTCACCTGAACACTCACAGAATTAATACTTGTTTTGCTTGAAAATAACTGAATGTTAGCGTGGCTCAGTCGGTCGCTGTCTAGGATTACTGTAGGAGCTCTGACGAGCCATCATTTGCTCGGGTTTCACATTTTGCTGCATGAACTGCGAGATAAGTATGGCGTTCAAGGAAACAGGTTATGCCGTGCATGCTTTTTAGTGGAGAAAGCACTGTAACATGTAACTTCATTATTTCTCGACTGCGATAAACTCACTCGGTGTCACTGGGTCGCTGTATAAATTTCTCTCGATACGTAGGATATGCGACTACGTTTAGCTGAATGCTTACTATTGTGAGCTATTTAGTGGTAGGGTTAAGGTTATGGTGCGCATTAGGATCAGATTTAGTGTCCGGTTGGTTAGTAGTTATGCACACGTATTTATACTTTCCGTTGTCATTGTCACTCTCCCCTTTCAGCATGAGTTAAGTGGCTGGCTGCGAACTCTGTGTCAGATTGGACGCTAGATTGTGTCCGGGGACTTACCGCTCATGCTGGTGCTTGGTCCAAAGCCGAGGTAGGTGGCGTCTCCCAGCTGAAGTCCCACGTCGATGGCGTCAACTCTGCGAAGTTCATCCACCTCCGTCAACAAGTACCTGCATTATACATCCTCACGACACGCCTTAGTGAAACATGGGTTGCGATATCGATTATGAAAATATTTATTTCACCATACAATAGTTGCAACATATACAGTAATAATACAACAAAGAAACTTAACTAAACTAATAATGCAAAAATAATCTATTTACAATTTATACTCTAAAAGGGAGTACGATGACTCTAATTTCTTGGTTCGCCTGGCAATTAATTCACCAGATTATCTAAAACCAATTGTTTTATTCACAAGCTGTAAAAATTTGCAAGTTGTTAGTCTTGAATAGTTTTGTAAAAAAATCTATTTAATACAAAGTCCACAATGATTTAATTCTACCTATCCACGACCAGAAAGAGTTGTAACTTCATTATTTCTCGACTGCGATAAACGCACTCGGTGTCATTGGGTCGCTGCAAGCCGTCGCCTGGTGCATGGGAGTTGAGGCAGGCGATGTATATTACACTGTATTCAAATGTCACCGTATTGCAGACGAACGAGGTGAGAGTGTCTCATGAAATAAAGACTAACAGTAGTTATAGGTCTTTGATTATTTTATTGGTCTCGCGTTCCAACGCGGGATCGGTGCCACGCGACCGGCGGGAGGGGTCTGTCGGTCCGTCGGAAGGACGTGCGACGGTCACGCGGTCGTCGGTCGTCTTTGGCCTCGGACTACAGTCCGAGATCGACTGACAGGTCGCGAGCACCTCCCCTCTTTTCCCTCGGGCCCGGAGTGGGCGGGTCCGAGTTTGAGTGACAGGGGGTGTGGGGCGAGGTGGGCGGTGCTTACGGGACCTCGTTGACCAATAGGAGGGGCAGGATTTTGGCGGAAAATGTCCTATGTTCTGATTCTCTCATTAGATAACTACTCTTAACGCAACACCGATTTCCTGATATATTTATATATGCAAAACTATAGATATAGATGTTAGGCCTAAATATACAATTCGACTTATGGCATGTAAAATTTTGGGAAGGTAACAGGGGGTTGCGAGAGACAACAAAGAAACTTCAGCTTATTGCTGCTTTTGAGGACTTGAGAGCCGAGACGAATACATCCTGCTATTTGGTGGTTCAATAGTTTCTGCGACTTTGACTTTAAGTTGATTGGGGTAGGGTTGTTTCGCCGCGTCGGGACTAATACTAAATCATAGAAATCGATCTGAGCCTGCCTGCCTGTAATATTTCCAAAAAAACGTCTCCACGATTTTCCATGTCGCGCATTCCGGTATTTCTTTGCAGTTCATAACTGATAAAGCACCACGTTTGGCGAAAGAGCGTTTTCCGACGGGCAGCATCAAACTGTCTGTCGAGACTTTTCAAGAGACGCACAAAACAACTCTGTTTTTGTCACGGCTCCATTTTCGTTTTTACTGACTTTATTGTCCTATGATGACGACAGTATCTTGATGTCCCGTTCCGGTTGAACGCAACATAAACAGATCAACAACACACATAACTCATATTATCTTATACAATGGATAGTCAGCAGTGGCATAGCTATAATAATTTTCCGGGAGGGGCAAAGGAGGGAGTCTCCAGTGGGATCCAGGGGTCAAAACCTCGGTGGGGAATCTGTGGAACGAGGCTCCCAGAAGCGGGCAACTTTTCGTAAAAATTATCGCTGAAATTTATGCGAGATCGTTATGCACATTACTGAGTAAATCATCACCCACCCTCTGCCCTTCTACACCCCGCCCAAACAATCGGATTCGGGTGAATTACACAAAAGATCATTGAGAGTCCGGAGGAGCAGCTGCTTCGAATTCTCGAGCGTAGCTACGCCACTGATAATCAGACCTAGATCGGTAGATGAGTCGCACTGTATGCCAGACGTTGTCGTCAAGCCGAGTGCCGACCGACATCGACTCGACGCCGTCATCGACGTCGTGCACTGAATGCTGAAGCTGAACGCGCAGCTGGCCGTTCACGAGGGATGTCTGCAGTGAGCATAACGAACATCAGATGATGATTAGCGCTATTACCGCATCCGATTACATGTATGTTGACTGCTCTTTCGTCATGGAAAACGCCGGTCGATGTTGATGCTGCTGATTGCTACTGTGGATCACTCGGCCACCACGAGCTGAGGCCTGCAGTAGGCTCAATGCTCAACCAGCACTTTATCTGTGCTGGTTTTCTGTCTCAGCCCACTGTGACTGCCCATGACACCGAATAATAATAATAATTGTCATTATGATTTTAATCAAAATCATAATATACACAAGGTGTTTGTGTGTGTAAGTAACAAAAGTGACTAAAGTGTCCGATAATGACACAAGACACTTCACAGGTACTACAGAAAGTCGGGAAAGGAACGGCTGCATAGGTGGGTCTTCAGACGACTACCAGAAAACTCGGAGGGGACGGTGCAGACGTGACGTGACGCGGTAGTTTGTTCCAGACAGGAGCGGCAGCGACCGGGAAAGCTCGGTCGCCGACAGTCGACAACCGCGTACGACGGACGATCAGTGTATGTGTACGTGATGTATAAGTTCGCATGTGTGTTGTGAGCAGTCTTTGTCCAGTTTGTTTTAGTTCGCTGGACATGCTGTGCCTCTCGCCCACATCACTGGCATCTCGTCTCACCGACCTATATAGGCCAGGAGCCAGTATACCGATGAAGTCACGTTCCAACCGGTGCCGCTGCAGCGGTTGAACAGATAGCATCCATTGTTGCTGCTATGATGCAAATAACGTTCACAGGAGGACAACGCCGAACCGTCACCGGCTGAGGCTGAACTGAACGCAAAGTCCTTCCTTTACCGACATAACACACCGATTTCCTAATTTATTCATATTTGTAAAAATACAGATGTTATGATTCACAGAGCGCTAAAATGTTTTTGTATAACCGGTTATGCAGCTCCTAGCGACTGTTTGCTTTTAGGCGCTGCCTATAAGTCCTATAAGTAAGGCGCTGCCTTACTTACTTACTTACTTACTTAAATATATCCTTCTATTTATCGCATGTAAACATTCTGTGTGAAGTTTATTTCGCAAAGATGATGAAGACTGATTTAGTTATCACAAATTGTAAGTTTTGTTGGCATATTAAGTCATATTGTGCCTTATTTTTAAGTTTTACTATTAATATATTTAATGAACGAGCAACAGTAACAACATAAGACTCACAACACAGACCTAGATTATTTTACATAACATAAGCAGAAGGTTATATTTAACACATCTGTGATTTGCATATATGAGTAACTTAGGAAATCGGTCAATTCCCAAATTCGTTCACCATCCATTGACTGCCGGGGCCACTCCGTAATACAGTAATATTTCTTTCAGTTCACGCGCCTTGCAGTATCTCTGCTCAACGGACCACTATACTTGCCGCAATGTGGGTCACGCAGTGGGCTGATAACACACACTAATGCAAATAATTTCAAATAATTATTCCCGCGAAGTAACTCGACAAAGACAAACGCGGCCTATGAGCAACCAGCTGGTGCCATAAATGCCGGATAAAGCCAATACGGTGTCCGCCAAAACTCGGCGGACGCAGCGCTTGCTACGGGAACGAAAAAGTAGAGGCGCAAGACTGTGGTAGACAACTGACCTGGACAAATCCTCGTTGCGTGGCTGCCGACGTCTCGGTATACGTCAGAACACAGTCCGACTTCAACGTCCTCAAGGTCAGTTGAAGGTCAAACGAGTCTGCGGGAGGGTGCTCGATGCGCGCAAACGCAGCGTCGTGGGTGAACTGGATGCAGCTGACGGTCAGGTCGTGACATCCTAGCATCGGCGGACCGTCGCCGTGGTACTTGACCTGTTCGTTGTCGTCGACGGTGAAGTTCAACGCGTCGAGGAGGTCTTCGTCGTTGAATCGAACGTCGCGCAGACAACCGATGAAGTTCTTCTGGCTTCGAAGTCCTGCACCACGATGTTGCATGCGGCGCATTTCTACAGGAATTTTTTTTACAACTGCACAATGTGCTTTCCGTCCTCTTCCGCACACGCTCAGCGTTGCATTTGGAGCTGAAAGTTTGGAGCGAAACCTATCCTTCAAAGACTTTAGCATATAATTTAAACATTATGAAGAAAAAACGGCATGCAGTCTACCCAATGATGTATAGGCCGACGCTCTAAAACAGCAATAATTGCGGCCTACACAATGTACTTGGGCTCTGTCTGTGATGTTGACACAAAGATAAACATTTTAACTGCGCAAATGTAAGCTACCGATTTCGTAATAAGTCCTGCGATGTTGTTACATCGCACGCCACATTGTAATTGACATTGTAATGGTGACTATACGATAACGATTATGATTATTATTATTAAAGATTATAAATAATAGATAATAACCAGTTAGCTTGTTTGTTTTTTTCTGTTAGGCTTAATCTAGTTTTATTTTTTATTGTGAAGTCTGTTTCTTGTGGCTGTTTTCGTGCATATCTGTCTTTTTGTACTGCATTTTTGCGAAATAAACAATAGCCTATACTATTTCTTTGCTGCCCTTAATTTTATAGATTCCGAGAGCTATTAAACGACGTTAAAACTAGAACAAGTGCTGGAACGGCTACATTTCATACTTGGGGATAATGTTCTTGCTGGCATGGGTGCCCAGGATAGGGACCACGTTGTAACGTTGTATTGGGACGAACGAAAAGACGTCGGAAGAGGAAAGTGCTCTTATTATTTATTGCTACTTTTGGGCCTCGAGCACCAAACTGTACGCAGTGGCGGATTTACAGGGGGCCGAGCCGGCTCCGCCCCCCCCCTTGGGCGACAGACTGAAGCAGTCACTCACGGTCATGTTAGCTAATGCCATATCTTGATAGTTCTACTGTAAACATGGTACTCAAAATATTCAAAATGACCGATACCAGTAGCTTTCTGACAGCGTTAGAGTGCACCAAATTCGATCTCGGCCGTGGCTCCGCCTCGGTCCCCACTGGGGGAGCTTACAACGCTCCCCCAGACCCCCTAGCTGGTTTAAGGAAGAGGGAGGGAAAGGGAGGGAAGAAAGGGAGAGGAATGAAACGGAAAGGACCGTAACCTGCATCCGCCCCTGGTACGCCATTATTATCGTACCTGTATATCGGTAGCATATAGCAAAAACCGACCGAAAGTGTTGGCAGCCACGTCCATGCCTCCGTAATATATCGACGGCGGCAAATGCAGTCGCGAGTCGTTATGCGAAGCGGTCATTTTCTCGCGAACTTCATCAACCGTCGCCACCACGGTGTAGCCATCGTCGGTCGCTTCTAAGCGGACACTGTGCCACCTACAAACCACAAAATGTGCCGATAAGCATCATTTTATTTCATGTTCAGATTTCAGTGTTATTTTCCCTTAGTTTTTTTTAATTTTTGGTGTTTTACTATTGCGATAACCGCGGACAACTGTAATGCGCGTGCGTTCTTCTTTTAGCGGGCGCAATACAAATGATTATTGTGACGATGACAATGACGATGACGATGATGATGACGATAATGTTGATGTTGATCATGATGTTGATGATGATGATGATGATGATGTTGGAAACGACGATGAGGACGTCGATGAGGACGACGACGACGACTAC
>Ga0056115_1000748_pt1 | contig 14552 bp, 10 predicted proteins | sample WorMetOlspDAHAB1_FD_77007 | JGI IMG/M metagenome (GOLD analysis project Ga0056115, IMG submission 77007) | Marine gutless worms symbiont microbial communities from Max Planck institute for Marine Microbiology, Germany - Olavius sp. DAHAB.1 ...
GAGTTATTACAATTTTTAACTGGATACGTTACGTTACGTTGTGACCTTGACCTTTGACCTTTTGACCTTGGAGTCATGTCACGTGATGCCACTTGGGTGATCAATCCGTGTACCAAGTTTGAACTGGCTACAACTTACCGTTCCAGAGTTAGGACGACTACAATTTCCATTGACCGCCAGCTTAAAGTCCCAATTTTTACGTTTTTTTGGGGTAAAGCGGGTCCAATTTCAAATTTAATCTTTCTAACCCCAAAAGGCACTACCTTGGCGGAAACGACGCATAATGACGTATTGAGCTTTGGGATGTGTCCAAAAATGCGACCTGTGGGCGTGGCGAAGAAACGAAGGACAGAAACTTTCATGCGTCAAACTGCCTATTTGCCCAGACCACCCACGTCGACGTAGGCCCCTGAAATTTTGTATGCGGGGTCGTGTCCGGGAAATATTTATATATTTCAAGTTTCATGAAAATCGGTCGAGGGGTCTCCGAGCTGTGGAGGGTCGAAAATCGCCCTCTCTCATTTGACTTGGCCCATGGCTTATGCAACAGCTTGTACTATCGTACAAGCCGTGATTCGTTTATTAAACATATAACACGCATATGAAGCATGGATTATTGAGTTAACAGAATTAAAATAAGAACAGAATAAAATAAAATGTTTTATGAGCCATAAATTACTTAATCAAAATATTTCGACCGAAACCCATGCAGCGACTATAACAAATCAGACGTGACGTAAGTGCAAAAAAAATCATCATTGATGTATTGACAGGTGGACCGCGCGGTGTGTAGGCAAAGGCGGTGCGTTGTCAGTCAGTGTGATGTGTTTGCCGCCGACCGGAACCGCCGATCGTCCGTCAGCTGAATGCCAATGTCGTTTGCTGACCTAACGCATGTGACCTTGCGCATACTAAGACGTGGTTAAGAAGATTTCGCGAAGTGTTTACTGTAGGCTTACCAAATTTTCCACAAAGCTAAATTTGCACGAACTAGCGTGCCAAATTCGGCCTTACACCCCCTTTCCCACTTACGCGGTTCAAACCGCGGTTCTAAGTGATTATACAGATATTTTTTTATCGGCGGAAGGCTGCAGTTTTCTTGCGGAAGGTCAAAGAAGGTTTATGTTTTGAATGCGGTCAATATATACCGTTCCTTCGGGTCTTCGCGGTATGTTTGCGGTTTCCAGCGGCTTGAACCGCATAAGTGAGAAAGGGTCATATTGTTTTTGGGCCTCCCTGTATAAAAGAAGGACGATATATAATTTTCGCAGATGCGGTATTAACGGATAATCATCTCAAAGTCAAATGATCGAATCATCTGTCTGTCGACCGCCCATCTTGTTTGTCACACACTCCAAGCCTGCACAATATTATGAACAAACAACACTTCTGGGGCCCCATTTACGAAGAAACTCATGATTTTCACAAGTTCTTTGTAGGATTGCCGTCACAACTTTTGCTTAAGCATTGAAATAACTTGCGAATTCATTATTGTTCATCTTATACGACTTTTATGACTTGAATTACGAACGCCATCTTGCGATTTCTTAAGTCTGGCATAGTCATGAATTTGTCGTTCAGTTCCACTTATCGTAAGTTACGGTTTCCGTTGCAGATTTAAAACGGATTACGAAAGATTCCCCATCAACGGATGATCCATTTCGGTTCCGGATAACTTAATTCACACAGCTCTGACGATGTTCAGTAACTCCGCGGAGCAGCTTTCGTTCCGCGCCCGTTTAGATAGTTAGTTGTTAATCAATATTGTTGGTTTTAAACAAAGTATGCACTACGAAGTCAAAGGATGACATCTGTGACTTGTTAAGGGGGCATGCCTCTAGGCCAGAGAGCAGTACCGGGATACATTTAGAGCGGATTAATTGGAGAGGGACTGCCAGAGACAGTTAACCGTATTGACTGAAAAAGGGGGCACTTTTGTGGCGGGTGGCATTTTTGGCCGGGTGACGATTCTGTCTTCGTGTGCTCGTTTCAGACGCCGGTCAACACGGCGCTGTCGTTCGCCAAGCAGCGGCGGCTGAAGCGCCAGCGTAACTGGTTCAACGCGACGTCGACGTACGCTCGCTTCTCTGACGTCCCGACGCCGTACTTCGCCGCCGCCTGCCTCGACGCTGACGGCGAAGACCGACGGCGGACGTCCGTGGCCGACCGGCTTCGGAGCAAGGACCGTCCGGTCGCCTGGTTCGCCACGCACTGCTGGACATCAAGCCGACGAGAACGGTATAATCGAGCGACCGTAGCGCCCAGTCCAACAAGCGCATCCATTTCGACGGGACGATCGCGTGGGCGCATCCCGGGGGCAGATTCAAAGTGAAATTGGTGAATGTGGGGGCCATGAAAACCAGCAACCCTACTGTCATGTTGCAATTAATGATTTTTTTCTCTCTCGGATGCCTGTAATACAACCACTTTTTCGGCATGAAATAAATATTTTTTCTTTTTCTTCCGATTAAAGACATGCACCGTTTTAGGGGTATAAATGTTTTAGGGGTATGAACGCTATTTTACTGATTAAATGGGGGTCCGAGACCCTGATACACTGAAAGTGTGTAGCTGGCCTCTGTTATATAATTATGTTTGTGGTGTTGGTACGGTATAATGGTGAAGGAGTTGATATTATTTTAACTACTCTTTACTGTCATAGTTATTTATTGTCCTTAAGTTGTCTTTGCGAACAAAAATAACTACCGGAAATCGATAAATACGTTTTCTTTGGGTAAAGAACCCGAGAAGAGCGTTCACGAGTAAGGAACGTGAGTGAGTGAGTAGAGTTTAACGCCCCACTCGACACAATACAGGTCATTTCGGAGGCGGAAAACAGGTTAAAATAGTATCCGCCTATTAAACCTAAACAAAACGTCCTTGAAAAGAATGCATTTGAGGTTTTAAAATTATCTTCGATGATTCATAGTTTTGTTTCCCTTTGAAAGTTCAATTAAGTTTCTTTTTTAAAGTTACCAGATAATGCAAGTTTACCATGCAACGAGGGGAGGGGGTTTCATGGGAACCGGGTAGCCAGTTTGGCGCATTAGCAACATATCGGTGATCATATCAACAAAGTTAAGCTATCTCGAGTCCGGTTAGTACCGGGATTGGTGACAACTTTTCGCCGGTGTACCACCCCAGTATTTTTCAGGCCACTTCGGCCCACTAACCCTGGCCATCTTTCCGTGGGTAGGTGCAATGAATGCTGGCGAATGCTGGGGAAGAAAAGGCGACTTCTGCGCGGTTGTGCATGTGACTGCTGGCATACTGGCTCAAGTCGGTTTTAAAAAGGCGCTGGCTGTTAAACTGAGCCAGCCACGCGGCCGACTTGGGTTGTATGCTTGCTTAATCGGGTCTAACCCTCGCCGGCTAAAAGGTGATAAAGGGAATGATCTGCCTCGCAACGGACTTTACTGTCATACGGCGCTATGCGGAATCTTCTTCGGTGAACTCCCTTACTCCGTCTGGCTCCGCCATTCGCTGGCGTCTCAGCTCGATCGGGAGACGCTGTGCGCGCCATGGCCACGTTATTGCGCAATACGTTGTTCTTATACGGTGAACATGGTGTTGGCCGCCGTGCCGTGCAAAAGCTGTGCTGCGAATGTCAACTAAATCACGATGCACGCTGTCCGGCCCGCTCGCCGTGGCGTCTGTTGGTCAACATTGTCACCGATCTCTGTATGTGTAACACGGGTAACTTGGTGGACGACTGCTACGTGTACAGCGTGCGGCAAAAAAAGTATATCGCTAAGATTTTGTTTGCAGTTTTCTCAGCAGTCAGTGGCCGACTGGCTCTTCGAACTGGCCATGGCTAATTAGGCAGACCGATCCCCCCCCTGAGCCTGAACTCGGAGGCCACTAAAATTATTTACCCGATTAGAGACCTCTCTCCCTAGCAAAGGGCTTCTGAGTTCTCTCCTCCATTCCACATTCTCCTTCAACATTTGACCTAACGGCCCACCTGACCGGCGGACCAAATGGCCCGCCATGCAAGTGTCAGGCAGGCAGGCCCAGTCCGCCCCTGTCAGCAGTGACTTGGAATTTCAACCGTTCTTAGCTACTTAAGACTTTTACGTGTACGTAGGATGATTAATGTGTTTGTAAATTTCGCTGTGAAATTCCACGCGATTGCTGAGAAAACTGCTAAAAATCGTTGTGGTATACCTTTTGCCGCGCGCTGTAATACTCCCTGTTATGGGCCGTTCATCGCATCGCTGTTCGTCCGTCGTCGTCCTCACACGGTTATGAGTTTTCCAAACATTTATCATGTTTTAATGCGCTTACTGAAAGGAAATACAAAACTTATAAGGATCAGATCGCAGTGATCACGTGGTCTGCATGTCTGACTACGGCACTGGAAGCCCCAGGATCGAACTGTGCTGCAGACAAGTTCTGCGTTTTTTACGAAAATCACTGCGATATACGACTTCGCGGTACGGGCTGCACACTTATTGCTGTTCCTAGATCCACTCAGTTTTCCATCCTCCGTGGGGAGGTAAAGTGAGTATCAGACTGAGTAATAATATAAATGGCGATGACTGAATGCTTGGCCTACAGGCGGACTCGAAGTTTAAGTTTGCAGCCTGACGCTGACAGACTTTAGGTAGATAACCCGAGTGAACTCTCGCATGTATTCAAGTATATTGTCAAGATATGCAGAATAAAACAGAAAAACAGTGTAACGTCGTGAACTTACGTTGGCTTGCACGCTGTTGTGTGTGGAATCACACACCAGTCAAAATACACAGTTTGCTTTGTCGTATATGAGAGCACAATAAATATCGTTTTGGTATTATTATTAGTATTATTATTATTATTATCATCATCATCATCATCATCATCATCATCATTATCATCATAATTGTTATCGGACGTTTGGTGCTAGTAGAGTCACGTTTTACGCACAGATATGTGTCGGAGCTGCGGCGGTATATTGAGGTAGACGTGTATGGCGGATGTGGGCGACTCAAGTGTGCGCCGAGTGCGTCCGAGCTGTGCTATGCGATGCTCGAGCGACGTTACTTCTTCTACCTGGCGTTCGAAAACAGTCTCTGCGTCGACTACGTGACGGAGAAGTTCTGGCGTACGCTGCGGCGCGACGTCGTCGGCGTGGTGCTCAGCGCCGCCAACTACTCGCAGCTGGTTCCGTCCGGGGTGCACCTCGACGTTCGCGACTTCCGCTCGCCGCGCCATCTGGCGGAGAGAATGCGGGCGCTGATGACGCGCGACGTTGGCGCGTACGCGGCGATGCTGACACGAAAGCGTCGACTTCGATGTTTGCCGAGCGTCGACGACGACGAAGATCAGTCTGTCGTGTTCCAGACGCGACTCTGCCGGTACTTGCACGCGACGCGCGGCCACACTCGGACGGTGGACCTCGAACTGAGCTGGAACGCGCGCGCCATGTGTAAGACGCCGCGCAGTTTCTATCGCGGCGTTGCCGACACGATCGCTTACTGACACACCACCGTGACAGCCGTGAAATCCGTCTGTCCGCTCTCTGCGTCAGATTCTACTATTCCTGCAGAAACTTCGTGCGTACGTCGAGTGACAGTGACGTCAGTCTATCTGCAGTAGTCATCGCCGCCATGTTGGAGGTATATTTTGTGGCTGCAGTGTGACGTTTGCAGACTGTTGGGTGCAGCATTAGACACCAGTCGAAATACAGAGTCTGCGAATGACCTCGGCAAATGAGCGTGCAGGTTTCTCATTTTATCTCATTCTTTGTTCATTAATTAAACGTTTACATTACCTCCGACATGGTATTACTGTCAGTCCATTTACGACATTACACCACGTATAGGCAAATCTCTGATTGTGAGATAACACGTCGAATGGAGTAACGAATAAGATAACCCTTAAATCTATAACTGCTATAATTCTTTACAAGTTAATGCTATTAAGCCAAACTTTAAATTATGTCAAGTGATTTAAGTGTTTGAACTTAATTCGAAACGTTAGTGTGTTTGCTGCAAAATCGTCCACACTTGACAGCAAGGTGTAATGAAAAGGTGTAGTATACACAATAGTTCTGTTATCTTTCTCCGTTTTCGGCTTGTCCGTAGAACCCGCGACAAAACTGTTGCACGCCTCGTATGTAGGCCGATGCTATTCCTGAATGTTTTAATTTTCGCTGATTTTAATTTGTTCGCTACATTTTACGGGCTGGTTTGCGTGTTTTCTATGTTTTTTTCTATTTTATTTATTCATTTGTTATACCGTCGTACACATAGTAGCCTATATAGTGGCCTAAAAGTAAAGACTAATATTAGAAATAATAACAAAATCACTAGGAAAAATAAGCAACGAAACGTTACCAATACACTTGAATACAGACATTAAGCACTACAGTGTAAAAACTCCGAAAATATTATTAGACATAAAATTTATTAGTAATAGAAATAAAAATAAAAGTAAAAGTTACGCCTGATGTAAGTCATTCAAAATGCACAATGCAATGGAACGGAAATACATGTACATTTAAGTGATAACGTGCATGACAAATGAACTTTTTTAAATAGAGGAAACGCATGCAGATGCACTGAAATAATACAGTGCTTACATCTGCAGTTCTGTGACCTGGCTGCAAAGTGACCTCGAACCTCAAGGTCCAAGCAACTTCGAAACGAAGTACGGAAACTGTGCCGCTGTGATGCTGAATCGTGTGACATCGCAGCTCAGTCACTGAATATGGAACGCCGGCGGTGACATGTCGGCGGCGGCCCGCCGCAACTTCCGTCGCCATGGCTTGGCGACGCAGGCGCAACGGACGAACCGCGGATGTACTGATGGCGGTATGGTGTGATTGGAAGCCGTACGGGGTTGATCGTCCTGTCGCTCGTTGTCGCGTGAAGCCGCGGCTCGGTCAATATGCATGTCGGCCCGACCGCTCAGCCGTCACTAACTCTAGCCGCTGACCTGCTGCTGCCGCTGCGACTGTATCCTGGCAACTGGACACGCTTGTTCAGCCGCAGCCGGACATTCCACGCTGACCAACTGCGCAGTCGAACGCAACCGATGACGCGACAGTTCTTCTGCCAACTGTCCGAGATTCACTTACCGCCTCGTCAGTATTCTGCAGCACGCATAAGTAAGTAAGTAAGTAATTGATCACAAGCAAAATACATCGATCAGCACTGTCAGCAGTACTGATTAGCAGTAGAGCTTGACGACAAGATGACAAGACTCTAACATGTTAGTCGCCAATGGAATTAATACAAACGCACAGAAATAGATAATCACGCAATTAATCATACAATAATTATACAAAACAACACAATGAATGATTACAATGCGATAAAACGCTAAAAATCTCATAAAATCCAAGAGAATCGACTGCACACTAAAAACTTTAAATAACATAACATAATTAATAGTTTAATTGATATACACTGCAATTTAACAGACCGCCAGTAAAGCGAGACAGAGAGAGAATGACAGTGACAACAGAAGTAGTAAACGTTTGCATAACAACTCACCAACCAGACACTAAATCTAATCCTAATCCTGACCCAAACCCTACTACAAAATAGCACTCAGTAATAAGCATTCAACTAAATATAGTTACATGACCTACATGACCCACAGAAATTCATACGAGACAATGTTGCTGCGTCGTTTTTACAATTTCCCGTCGTCACTCTTCCAGTAAAGAGGCTTTTCATCGACACTCGACAGCCTCAATAATTAACAAATCTGGTGGGAGTAATTAAAATATGAGTATTCTTTTGTTGCTTTTGTGTTTGCTGCCGTTTTTGGCGAATGCAATATGTATATTTTAGAGATGGTCGGTTGTTGTTACCGCATGACTTTTATTGCATTTAAGACGATATAATTTGCACTTTGTACATTTTATAGGTGTTTGATTGTGTTTTCAGTAATTATTGTCAATGTGTTTCGTTGTTTTGTTTTTTTTTCAATCTGTAGTCCTACTCAATGTACGATTTGTTATTGTAAGTAGTAAATAATAGATGGCTTGTCAACCTCAGGCGATTCACGTAAAACTACACAACAATGATAAAAAAAACGAAAGCCGATAAAATCGTAGGAGTTCGAATTCAGTTACTGTCTTCCTATAATAGGGTGATTTTTTAATGTCTATTAAGATCTGCATTTTATGGCCTGAATTTTTTGTTGTGTGATTTCGGCCGCAGACTACAGTGAACAGCTAGAGATAACTCGGTCTTCTGGAAACGAGCAGAATTCCTGGTAACGCACCAATACGTACCCCTGAAGCTCACAAATTGGATTGGATTTTTATCTATTTATTATTACTATTATTAGGCCTATTACAGTACTACTACTACTGCTGTTTCTACCATTAGATAGAATTTTACATTCTGACATTTTTAACAACCTTGTCGGTGCTGCCGTCCACAGTATTTGCTCAACGCGATATCGATATTTGAATGCAGGATTCTCTAAACTAAGAAACTCAGTGCAAGATATCAAAATTGCGGAAAGCTTTTCAAGACAAAGACGTACATGGTCAAATAAAACTTTTGCAATAGTTATTTAAGCCTGAAATGAAACTCAAAGTAATACACGTAGATAAAATTAGATGGTCACTGTGGCAATCGAAAAAAAACAGCCATAAATGCAACAGATGCGACGCGCTAAGTTGCGATCAACGAAGCGTTACGTCGACCATTGATCACCACGACAATCAATTTATTAATGACTACGACTACTGATAGACGCAGACTGGTCCAAAAAGTAAAGCCAACAGGAATATCAATAACTTTGATTAAATCGTATTAAAATCTGCCAATGAGATTTGATTTTTTTTCGTCAAGTATCAAAGAAACACTAATATTCTTTTTCACTGAAATCTGACTCAAAATCTAGCTGTGTTGGCAGTTTTTCATATGATTTAGTTTTTTATTAGGCATACTTTTAATTAGTCTTGGCTGGCGGACTTACCCTGACCGGTGCCTGATCTATAATTGGCAGGTGACCACTTTGTGGGTAAAATATCCGCTATGGGTCAGGCAACTAGGCTAGCTCAGCCTTGCATCTCTCCGAAGTCGGTAAATGAGTAGTATTCCACAAATTACGAAAGTGGAGATCATTATACAGCAGACCGAAGCCGCGTATGGCTGTAGGGCTACAGGTCAATATCCGTGGGCGCGGGCTAGGACTGCGGCCTAGACGCGCCTGCTGTCTGTGACACACAGCGCGGCTGCAGTAGCAGTATGCGGCTTGTGGCGCTATATAAGTGTTATGCCTTTTTACCTTTACCTTTTAGCATCAACAGACCACAACAATATCACAGTCCACATCACTTGCTACCCCCAGCAAGACCTATGGATAGTTTGAGAGATCGTGGACATCTTTTGCCGTACGCGATTTTATTTTTATCACAACTGCTCACAGTGATGGGCTTTCATTGTATGTTGCGTTCTGTATGTTTGTGTGCACCGTTGTTCACATGTCATGCAAAATCATGTAAAATATGCGTTTGATACACATATTAAAAGATTATTTACTTGCTAACTTGTTTAATTTTTTGGTCATTAGGAAATTTTGATTCAAACAACTCATCTGAAATACTCATAACGCAGTCCACACAGTCTCAGTGTAATTGTCGGGATTGCCGCCACAGGGATGCCTGGCGAAGTTGGCGTCCCGATGACCGGTGTAGCTCTCGGCTTATTGGTTTCATTCTAGCAGACTGAAGCCTGGCGCACTGATGTATAAATAGCAGCAACATTAAGCGCGCATATGCAAGCAACGCGGTGCTGGGAAATTCGTCGGATAGCGTTCGGGTCGAACAGCTGCCGACGAAAAAAAATGATGTCAGGATGGGCGGTCGAATGCAGCAGCGGTGTCAATAGCTGAGAGCGAAAAAGCAGACGCGCCCCCTGTCGATCATCGTCGAACAAAATCCGCGCGTTTAGTTTTTGATCAACCTTCACATCTTGGCGCCCCGCACGCGGTGCCATCTCCTGCAGTGCGATTGCATTAACTGACGTCGGAAGGAACTTGGCCACTGCGCCGCGGCACGTGTCGAAAGACGTGGGGTCCGACAAACAATGAAACGTGTGACTGCGGCCGACGTCCCACGAATGTCGCGCATCGTCCACTCCTGCCCGCTGACCAAACTTGACGGCGGTCCACAATACAATACAATACGCCTTATTGGAGTATGGCAGCCTTAAAGGCTCGATTAAGTATAGTACAATGTAGTCATAATAGCACACATACAGTTCAAGAAATGTCATACAGGTTACTGAGTGATACAACGTCACAATGCAGACAAGGCTGCTGTCGACTGGCCGGTGTTTTACGGCACACAGAAGCATACGAAACAAAACGAAACTAGAACGCAGTCTGCTGCCTGCTCAACGCCATCTCCTCAAACGGCACGTGAAATGAGCACTGTAGCTTTTCGAACTGGTGGTGGCAATGTACGCAGTGCCTCCTAGCGGAGCATGTTTGTATAGCCAGCAGCGCCGAAAACAGACAAACAGCTGACCGTACATTACGACTCCAGCTGCAGCACGCCCCTCTCGCACCGCTATTACCGCGAAGACGTTCCACCGCAGAAGCCGACTCGGTCCGCGCGCAAATACTGCCCGACCCAACCCGGTGCAGTGGCAACTGCATCATCACCTCGGACCTCGGTCCATATTGCCAACAGTTCGTACGCACATATGATGCATCGTAAAAAACTGGGCCTGCCACCGTCGGTGTGTCATAAAAGGAACTCCTATACATTTGTTCACAGAAACAAACCAGTAGGTGCATATTAGTGAAACTTGGCTCATTTGCAAGGCTTATTCTTATATGCTGTCGACTGGCGTTTTGAACTACGCCGCTTATTGAATACTTTTGGCAAACGATGACGTCACTAAAAAGCGTCGAGGAAACGGTCTATCTACTCAAGCGCGAGACTGCACCCCGCCGTCACCATGCGCTTCAAAATTTCCAGACATCAGGCTCAACCTGGTTGGCTACAAGATATGCGGCGTTCTTCGGGAGCGGGTTCAAAAGCAGGAGTAGCGAAAATGCGGACGAGTTGCAAATTTATTCCCCACTTGTTTCAACTTGTTTGTATTTTTCGTTGTATCGTTCACTACTTGATGTCATGTGCGTCTGACACTTATGTTAAACATTATTTGCTTCCTTTATAGCGCGCGATCGACAGCGATGTCAAACAGAGGCATCGACGTATTCGCTCTCGTGTGCCACTCACGCTGTAGCTCACGCTGCAGGTGCACAATCTACTGCACACCTGAGCTCCTGGACGAAATATGCGATACTGTATTGTGTACCTTACACGGTATGCAGTCAGATCTGTCCAGTACGGGTGAACTACCATTCTCGTTCCTGTGTGAGATATCTTTCAAGATAGCATCTTTCCATGTGATGCGGGCAGGTCGCGTTTCTTTTTTCTCAACAGGCTGTCAATGAACTTGAATGAAGTGCCTGCTTGTCTCTACAGTTGTCGTCCATTCGTAGAACAGCTATTTTTTATGTATTTTATTATGAAAATCATGGGCCAACAAGAGTTCACAATAGGGAAGCAATAAAAACAGCAATTAACTGGTAGAAACTCAACTGCAAGTCAACATGATAAACCTTAACAGCGAGCAACTCCAAAATCACATTAACTTTAGCCTGCGCTGATGGCTCTGTGTCGCTGAATAATAGAGCCCAAGCCATGCTCCTGTTTACACGACCAATATTATACAAACTAATATTAAACAGAGACGAACAGTACTGAGAATTACAGCCAACGGGTGAAAATAGTTTACCATAGAATACACCGAGCCTGATACCTGGCGGCTCTTTTTTGCCTGCGTTTGACCGATTTTGCGCGGTTGAGTGCGCTGAGAGGCCAGCCGCAAACGAACAGCATTTAGTGATTACTTTTAACGACACGAATGACATTTATAGCCTTCATTCATGCGGCGCGGGACTGATGGCGCGCTAAAGCGTCCGATTTGATTGATTTCTGGTTGGCGTGCAGCGTTCGCGGCTGCTGCTGCTGCGGCGTACATTTCGGATAAGTGATAAGCAGCGGATTGATGGTCTGCTGTTGTGTTCAGATGTATAATGGGGCGAAATTACAAAGAGTGTGTCATTTTATCACATAAACGGCACATACATACATATTTGTTTATTGCAAGACTTCTCACGCCGCAAGCCACCACAAAAAAATAAAACATGATGCAATAATGAACGATCATTCATAAAAGTAAAATGCTAGGACGCTAATGAAGTGGTCGCAGTATGTTATGATTGTTATTATTAGTATTATAATTATTAATCATGTGGGAGTGAATTCATGCTGACTTAAACAAACTCTTGTAATTCGCGGTGTTTTTAATACAGGCATAAGTTCCTGGAAACAGCTGCAGTACAGAGGCCTGGAAACAACTGGAAATTAAGCAGCCGTCATCGATGTTTGCCCATGTATGCTAACTAACTGCGGAACTCCGAAAGTAACGGCGTCCCTATTTTAGTAATAGCGATAGGCGCTGTGTTATTGTAGACTAGTTCACCGAAGCCTCCAGTGACAAGACAGTAGGCTCAGGCTTTCACCATATACTGCCTACCTATACTGTTCGAATTACACAACTACATTTTATACGGTTTTCGTTTCCATAAAATGTGCAATATGAAATTAGTTTTACAATTCACACATACACCAGGCAGAGTTTTCCAATTATTAACAACTCTGTTACGAAAACGATGTCTTCTGACTTCAAGTCTATAGCATTGTTTTTAAACAGCTTTTTGTGTAAATGTGAAAAAATCGCTTAAGATGTATGCGGCGACCGCATCTCTGCGATCGGTTGCGGCACGAAATTCGCTGGCTTGTGCTCTTGTTACGTCAAGCGGATGGCTCGTTCGGCCATGCTGTCGAAGCTCGATCCTCAGGATTTATTTGCCGATTATATGACGACGGTTCGTACCATGCATTTGCTGTACGTAGCCTACTTTACGATTCGTACCACAGAAGGCATGACGATGGGTAGTGGGCGGAGCTACGTCGTGCACCTGCTGCAGCCTGTGCGATCAATTTCTAAGTAGTTGTAACTGTGGCGAAAACGAACTCGACGAAGACCCAAACGGATGTTGCATGTTGGCACTTGTAAAGTGTGCCCATCGTGCACACGTGCAATTGTTCAACTAGCCAATCGCAAGCCTCGCTATGACACGAATCTTCAATTCCCAGGAATAAATGCCATGGTACGAATCGTCTTCCAGCCGGACAACCACCGCTGCAACATCCTTCAGTCTGTCGCGACGTCGCCACCACTTTCCCACCGACGCCATCCGACCGCAACGGCGAAGGCGACGACGAAAAAAAATTAAATAATGATCGCTCGGCCCGTCTGTCGCGTGCCGACCCGTGTTCGTTTTCGGCCTACAAGGGCCATCTCACCCCCGCTCCCTCAATTCAGTGCACCTTTCCCATCCCTATGGAATGCATTGCCGGCGCGTCAGATCTGAACCGTCGGTCAGCATTTTCCGGCGCCAACTGAAGACTTACTTGTTGTATGTCTCATTTCCAGAACAATCTAACTAAACTGATAACTGTTATTCTGATCTGACGTTTCACGCACGATTTTTATCGCATTTTATACTGTTTTTATATTTTTGTACAGTGGTCCTGCAGCAACTTCATGCGACAGTGCCCCTCTAAACATAAACTATTGTAATAATAATAATTATAATCCATTCTCCCAGCTTCTCGCAGCTAAGGAGCTATGAGCTCTTCCAGTCGACAGTGTTTTTGTAGTTAATTAAAATTAAAATAAAAGTCCCTCCCGAAACGAGAAAGTGTCAATTCAGGTAATTATGGTTGTAATCAAAATAATCCAAAAACTAAAATGAAATTAGAACTACAAAATCTTAATATATTTTAAATATTGTGTCTTTTTAAAGTTTTGGTTTAGTTTCAGCTTTTTATCTACCAATAAAGTTATAAATGTGAACAAAACTACCGTGCAACGTGACTAAAGTAGTGAACAGTGCTGGTAACTGAATAATGTCCATTAGTTTTCTACCTCGGAGTTCGTGCATGGTATAAATGAAATCGTGTATTTTTTCTCAGAACGCAGTGCCTTTATAAAGTGTCCTGCCAACAAATATTTTAACAATTGCAAAAAAGTGAAGAAATTAAAACAATAATCACACAGTGTAAAAAGTAAATAAACTTAGAATTACTAAATGTTTTTTTTTGAAATTACAAAACACTGCCACCCGAAAGTGAAGTTAGTGCACTTCAAACGTGCTGAGCTGTCACCCGTGTTTGTTTTCCGCCTGATAAAGTAGCCGGACAAAACACTCACAATAATCCCCACATGGACAGACCCCCAAACATTCGACAAGTTCCCTCCTGGACACACACCCCTCTTTACTGTATACTCAATGCATATTCATATTTATATTCACGGATCCAGCTGGAAACGTACGGCCGTAGTACTTTTGTCATAGTTGGTCCGACAGTTGAAACTCGTTGGGCAACGACCTGCGAGATCCAGACCTCAACATCGCCAGCATTGGTCGCCTATACTGAAGACGCATCTGTTTCA
>Ga0056115_1000749_pt1 | contig 14544 bp, 10 predicted proteins | sample WorMetOlspDAHAB1_FD_77007 | JGI IMG/M metagenome (GOLD analysis project Ga0056115, IMG submission 77007) | Marine gutless worms symbiont microbial communities from Max Planck institute for Marine Microbiology, Germany - Olavius sp. DAHAB.1 ...
AGCATATATATATATATATGCTGACAAGAAATATGTGGCCCCGATGTGGGCCATTCAGACAGTCGAAAAAAGTCTGCGCAGTAAGTCTCATCTAGTTTACTGAGCTACAGGCTACTGCAAGGCAATTATTACCGCACTCCTCGTTAACACTTCGATCGAACTGAAACAATTAACGTCAACAATACTGTACGTTCACAACATCACAGTACCTCCCAGAAAACGACCGCTAGCGCCCACACGTCGGACTTGGTAGAGTAGCGGTGGTGTCGAAGGACTTCTGGAGCAGCGCTCTCGATCGCGACTGGCTCCTCGGTCTCAGCGATGTACTCGTCATCGACAACAGCGCGTGCTCGGGTGAAGTCACCCAGCTGAACGACGACGTCAGTGTTGACGTAGAAGCTAAGTGCCGACAGCTGACGATGCAAGACAAACCTGCCCGTATGCAGTAATGCGATAAGTGAATGACACCATGACTGAAAAAATCCCGATAACGGCGCTACGGTGTTTCGTTATACTGTTTTTTTTGTAATAATGTCGCTTTGTGAATAGGAATTATTCAGATTCAAGTGCCACATTTTCAAAACTTTTTCCCGCTACTCAAATCTATATACGCACCAAAGTTGGCACATTTTATCAGGTAAAGTGTAGTGGGTCTAATGGTCTAAAAATGTCTCGAGCCTGCAATTTATGCGCCTATATAGAGCAAACATAGCGAAATCTGTGACACCAGCGACATTCGTCGAATAGGGGTTGCAGCACCATACATTCACACATGTAGGTCTACATTCACTGAGCGATTCAGATCTCAACATCGCCGCCAGCTTTGGTCGCCAGCTGAAGACGCATCTGTTTCAGCAGTATTCAGTGCATTGAGCGCATTTATGGCATGCACTGTGCGGTAATGTGCTATAATAACTGACATGACATTTAAATCAAATCAAATAAAATTTATTAAAGCCGAAGAATCAAGATGGTCACTAACACTGCCACAGTAGCACATGTTGCATATATTGTAGAAATAACACGAATGGTACATACAATAATAAAATAATAAGCAAAACACAACTAACATAGAATCAGATCATAAAGAGTAAACTCTATCAACCTAGAAATCGACTGTGTATTTTTTCGACAGACAGCGTCACTCGTAAACCTATACCTGCGAGAGGCTAGGTATTCCACTGCGCGGGACATCTGGCAGCAGAGTGCGAGAGCTGACGGCGTCTCGAAGGACGTCTTCGCCGCATGACGCAGAAAATCACGAAGACAGGCGACCGTCGGTCGCTGGGTGACGATCAAGAACGGAAGACTGTCCACGACGAAGCCGATCAGTTTAACGACGCTGGTGTGGTTAAGCCGGCACAGAATATCAACTTCGTTCAAGAATTCGTCCTCGTCTTCGTCTGTGACTTGGTGACCTTCGCAACTGTCCAAAACTTTCACCGTCACCTGTACACCAGTTTCGGCGACGATACACGAAGTGCAGTGACGGGAGCGGTTCAACCATAAAACCAAGTGTATAAACAAAGGCTAAGATAAGCGGGGAAAATCTAAGCATGTCTTTTGCATATATTTCAATTGACGCACTTTAATACACCGCAGTGGGCCAGCGCAGTTAACGGCAAATAGACACACATGCCCTTACATGGTGGCGACGACAACTACCGTATATAGAATGGCGTCATTTCCTAGGCCTATATGTTTTAAACGACATATAATCGCCGGCTCTATTATCAAAAGAAACATTAAAAGTCTCCTGTCAAGTCTCGCCATGTCGTTAGGCCACATAATGTAAACAGAAAGCGTACCGGTAAATCAAAAAATCGTACGCTAAAATTATTCGCACACAGTGTATTTCGACTGGTGAAATTCTACACACAACAGTGCTAGAGCACACTTGCCCCACAAAATGGCGACACCAACTACCTGTAACAGATAGAATGGCGGCACCCCATGAATATAGCCAACCTTGAAAATTAAAGGCCAACCCCGTAGCTCTTCTGGCTTTCGATACGCCAACAATTTCGACAGAACAATTCGTAGTGAAGTTTGAATTCCATATACCCCAATAGCCCCACAAGATCCCTAGTCTTTCGGCAAATATTTTAAGCGTTTTCACATATCCTACATCACTTGACAGATTGACAGACCGGTCGATGACATACACTGGTGGAGTGCTTGTAACTGCCGACGTAATGCCGGTGGCAGCGGGTGGACTCCGATAGCGGGCAAACAATTCTGCCGCTGAATGACACGTCGGCACGATCTATCTCATACGCCATCTTGCAATGTTTCGCCAGCATCGCTCGAACCGGAAATGAAGCCTGGCCCATAGGATGTCGAAGTCGGGTCGCCAGTCGACCTCGATTGCACCGGAAGTACTCTACCAGCTCGTTCAGTGACAGAAACGAGTGCCTGTCTCCCTCTATTGTCACGTAGCCACCGCCATTGCGCACCACATTGTAGTGCAACACTTGTCCTTACAGCACATCGCGTTTGTCCGTATATTAGTAATGCAAGATGCTAGGAAATTTGTGGAAATTTTTGAATATGATTATAAACCTTAATGGGTCGGTCTTTAGGACACCCCGTAAAAGCGGCATACATGTAGAAGAAACAAACTTGTGTCAGTAAAACAAAGCTGTGGCAGTTCTGCTACGCAATACGTGTATAGGCGAACTCAATCACAGGAACAAAAACAGTAGAACTCGGATAAATCACTACCCAGCGTGCACATATAAAGCAGCGAGCAAAGTTATAGCCGGTACTGCTTGGCGAATTGTTAGAAAGTTTACAACACGTTCATTAGAAAGGAACAATTCAAGTTTGAATGTCAAATACTTCAATAGCTATAGCTTTCTAGGTAATAGTTCATCCGCTCATTTCAAGTATCAATAAACCCCAAAACAACATTGAAACATTTTTGACTATTTCAAAAGTTATTTAAAAGTTAGAAGTTGATACTGACATATTTGACTACGACTCTTACTCTGAGGCAGTCCGACAGCCAGGACGTACTCAGGTCGACCTTCTACTGACGTTTCCTCGCCTGCAGGTTTATAGACGACGAAGCAGCCCTTCTGACGCTGCGCGGCAACGAAGATGGTTGCCTGATGAGGAGACAAAGGAGTTGGGTAAAGCCATGGCTGTCCAGACGGGTCGTCGAACCGCCGTAGACTGGTCATGGGCACGTAGAATGCGCTACCTTGCCGATCGAGCGCCAGAACCGACTGCGTGACGTCACATCCGGTCACGTGACGATCGTCGCTGTCGACGAGTAGCAACGTGCCGCTGAGTAGCGTCCGACGACTCAAATGGCGTCGACTGTAACTGAACTTAAGGCTGCGCGGCTCGTACCAGTCGGCGCAAGGTGACGGCTGCAGGTATGCATGCAGGTCCGGTTCGTCGACATAGTCGTAGATATATTCATACTTGCCGTCCGTTGCTTGCTGCAGCGCTGCTGGATGACCCGGCCCTGAAGCTGATCGAACTTGGTCGTAAGCAGCAGAATCCTCGTACGCAATACCGCGACAGAATGCATATGTCGTGTAGTCGGCTGGCGGAATCTCGACCGATAAGCTTTCGTCGTCGTTCTCACAACCACCGAGGTCATCGTCACTGGCTTGACGTGATGGTAGTGTTGATCCTGGTTTGTCGACAGCCACGCAGGAGGATTTCCCCCGGACGTATTCTGCACGCTATCAGCAACAGCAAATCGGATAGAAGATTACATTTGTAAAGAGCAAATTCAAATAAGACTATACACAACGTAGGCCGACTGTAAGTCTACTTGGCTGATTTCTACTTGCTTGTGAATGCGTTAAACCCATTGCGTTATACATAGTAAGATAATAATATGTTATATTTTATCCGTATTTCAACACAGAAAGTAATTTCAACACATACTGTATGTGTCAACCTGTAGGCAGGACCATCGTAAGGTTAATTTCTTACAAGTTTCTGATCAGTCCATAAACAGATATATCCGTATGAACGACCTGCACGTCGCTGCTACAAGAACTCGAAATAGCCGGAAATTCCAGCACCATGCAACATTGTCGAATTAGAATCAAATCAGCGTTTATGACTACTGACAGTGTTCAAGAATATATTTATTATTTCTACACAATACGGCCTCAATAATTATTTTAATAATTGAAGACCGAACTGACCGTTGATCTATATCAAAAGTTGTACATCGATTTTTAATTTTAAAGTTTTTAAGGGTTTTTCAAATTTCAGAAAATAACTTCGCACGTTTTTGAGATGTTGCACACGCTTTATCGAACAAATGCTAATTACCTCTGGGAAACTGTTGCTGCTGCTTTCGCCAACAGGCGACGAGTTCACAGATCCATTAATTTCAACGACAGACGGAAAGTCGTTGTTGTCGTTGATGTTTTCTTCGTCGAAGTCTTGTGGTTGTTGTTGTTGTGATACGGCATTACCATCGTCGTAGTTGTCATCATCAGTTTCGGCATCTCTGCTGTCATGAGCTGCGCTGAACGAGTTGGCTGCTTGCAGTACGTCATCGAGCATCGACGCGCCACACACGTCGACGTTGTAATGCAGTTCGTCGTTGATGTCGTCGACGTCATCTTCTTCGTGTGTGGTTTCTGACACGCGGTGCCGTTCTCCAACGCTGTTCTCGCTCCCCGGACGTAGGTCTGCGGAAGGCGAATCGGTGACAGGAACTGAGTCGATCGGCGATGGAACACCTTTATCGACGAACAAGTAAAACGTGAGAAAAAAACTAAGTACAGAGTGAAACAGCGAAGCATAAAAACAGTAAAACACAGTCACACGATCTCAAAAAAGAGACACACCAACGTACTCAGGCAGAAGTAGAATTTAACGAATCTTTGCTTTATGATATGTAATTAGTTCAACTTACCCAGACCGCCAATGCGTTCCAAATGCGTTCGGAAGTGCGCAGTCGGCGGTGGAATTTCGCGGCGAGCGGGTAGCGGCGGCAGCGGCGGCGGCGGCGACTCTGATCGCACCGTCTTCCTGTGTAGTTCCCCGAAGTTCCGCGACATCGACGACGATGACGACGACTTCATCGCCGACTTCTCTGCTGTTCGTGTCTTGGCACGCCGCGAGTATCGGGCAGCGAGTGGCGGAGACTGCAGACAGCTCGGCTTGGGCGGAATTGGAGGAGGCGTGTGACATCGCCGACCACGGTTAACCGCAGTCTTCCTCAGAGACGACGAGGGTGGCGACGTCGGAGCAGGTAAGATGCTCGATTCGACGGCGTTCGCTGATTGGCCGACGACTGACACCGAGCGACTAATTGCGGTCTCTTGTTTCACACTGAAACCGAAAGTGGGAGGGGCCGGATGTAGATTGCTGTCGAGTACGTATACGAGGCTTTGAGGCGGCGGTGGGCGACACGGTGACGCAGGTATGACGTTGTGGTCGACTAACCGGAAATGAAGACTGTACAGTAACGTCGCCATCCACGTCGTAGACCTCGATCCCGTGTTGGAAGACTGCGTTCCGTGTGCGAATGATGATGATTTTTCAGCGGAGTGTTCAGTCCGTCTTTGCCCATTACGCGTTGTCTCCAGCTCGTTTTCACCGTCATCGTCAGCATCGGTTTCACTCCGCCTTGAAGCTGTCGACGAACTGCGAAACAGTCTGCGCAGCTGGTGGCGGGAAAGCGTCTGCCAGTCACGTGCGTCCGACTGAAACACAAAGCGTGATTCATATATCACCGTGTTCTGTGCTATTCTCTGGTGTTGTGGTTGAATTGAGTGTTTACGTTCGCCGTATCATCGTTGTTCATTACGCCAGAGGCAGCACAAGATAAAACATATAGGAACTTACACCCAACACAGTAAAAAAAACAGTGCACACGCATACACTCACACAGTAGCTTATACAAACATGCAAAGATTAAAATTTTAATTAATACCATCAAGTCAGATCATATGAAATAATATGTGTTATTGTAAGAAATCAGTTTGATCTGCCGCTCCCAGTAAAGAGACTATGGCGATGTTAACGACAAACATAGATGTAAAAAAAACGTTCAATATAGAATAAAAAACGTTAAAAAGCGTAAAAACGTGACAAATATAAATAAAACGTAAACAACGTTTTTTTTACATCTATGACGACAAATACGGCATCGAGTCTCAAGACCAAGTTTGCGTTTTGCAGTGCAAACAGACGTACACCAAGTACGTTCCAAGCGAACACCAGTGATAACATTATCGCGTCGACACTGCATTATCGGCGAGTGTCGGCGAGGTAATTAAAAGTGTGCCAACATCTCCATGAGGGCATGTACATGGTGGCCGAAAAAGTAAGCCACTACCAAATTATAAAAAAAATCCTATTCAATCGTATGAAAGCCTGTCAGTGAGATTAGATTTGTTTCTCAAATTAAAGTATGAATCAAGTACTATAATATTATCCGTTGGTATTAGATATTCTATGCGTCACCTACTTTCTGACCTCAATAACTATGCCTGACCCGCAAACTAGCGATAAGCGTCAGATACGGTAAATAATGTCAGCGCTTCCTCTAGCATTGGCTCGCCTTAGCAAGTTGCGAATTCTATGTAGGCCTATAAACGATCTTTCAGATAGAGATTTATGTAAAAAATTTCTTTTATTTTTATATTTTTTTCTGGATTTCCAATAGGATTTTATCAGATGTGTTCATTTTACCTTAACACAGACTTATTATATTTTTGTGCTAATTTTGTAGTCGAAATTGATGAAAAATCTAGCCATAAGGCGGGTTTTAATACGTTTTAATGATGCTTCTTGATAGTGGCTTACTTTTTTGTGCCACCCTGTATGTAATCAAGACTCATCTTTTCAGCCGTTCTTTTCCCGCGACTTTTTGTAGTACCTGTTGTCATTATCGAACAATTTAATCGTTTATGTTATATACTCAGTGCATACTAAAGTCAGGTGCAACATAGCGCTAAATTAAAGTATTAAGAATTTAAGCAAAAAACGTATTCTAAGAAAATAGTGTGAAGTTTATTCGTCAAAATCAATCAGCGGAACATTCAGATACACACAACAACAAAAGTAAAAAAATCACACCATAAAATGCAAAAAAGTGACGAGATGATATGGTTCCCTTTCTCTGAGCGAGTCTTTTCTAGTTCAATACGATTCTGAAGACCACGTTCACCGCAATATTCACAGTAGGACTTCATGTATCAGTGCGAATAAATGGTTAATTTCGGCGACGTTTCCACGGATCCGTCTGGATTTTTCATCAATTTCGACTACAAAATGAGCACAAGAATATAATAAGTCTGTATTAAATAGTATATGTGTGACCTAATTTGTGACATCATTACTCGCTGTTTCGAGGCTGCGATACAGGTAAAATGCATACATCAAAAAAAATCCTAATGAAAATAAAGAAAAAAAGAGAAAATATAAAAATAAAATAAATTTTTACATAAATCTCTATTTAAAAGATCGTTTATACATAGAATTCACAGCTTGCTAAGGCGACGCTTTCATATAGGTTAGTTCATAGTTAGCGCTTTAACACGGAAATACAGTGTTCTTACCGTAGTGTACGTGTCCTTCTGCGACACAAGTTGACGAAAACTGTTGTCGTGTTCAGTAGTCGCAATCATATCAGAAATATGCTGACATCGGATTGCGACGACAACACTAAACAGTGCAGCCGAGCGACTTTATCAGCTCCGTCTTGCAACAGTAAAACCGTAAAGTAACGTGACACAACAAGGCGACGGCAACTATTCAAAAGGTCAAAACGCTTCGTCGTTAACGGATCCAAGTCGAGCCTGCAAAAACTGCAGAATTGCCGACCGAATCAATTGGTACGAGCCGCGCCTGCGATCGACGTAATTATCGTTCACAACGTAATTCGGTGTAGTGTGGACAATTACGTCGACGAGCAGCGGAACAAGTGTGCACCCACTGACTAAATAGGCCCGTGTCTAGTTATTTCGTTGTTCTAGCACCTCCACAGTCACGCCTATTTGCGGTAGCATAATGTACAGGGTGGTCCAAAAATGTAAGCCACTACCAAGTTATCAGTACATCGTATCAAATCGTATAGCCTGCAATAAGATTAGATTTTTATCGTGAACTAAATGACAAGAACTATACTGTTTTCACTTGGTATTAAATATTATATGCTTGACCTAATTTGTGTCGTTAATTACTGTGCGTGGAACTTTACTGGAGGCCTCGCCTGCCATTCCATTGCGCACTCATTTTTTATCATTAGTTTGACATTGGTCAAGAACCATCCGAGCATTTGCCATTTGCCAGCGCAACAGAACAACATGCACCGTAGACTGCTCGTTTTTGATATGTTTCTCCATGTAACCGAACGGCTGGTTGAGAAATAAAGTTAAGACGGGCCAACGATGGACGATGCATTCCAGTTTCCCAGGAAATCCGTCGAGTCACGTTCGGTCACGCTCACAAAATGACAATGCTAATGTTCTCGTCATTGAGCATTGTTCTTGGCAGATCACTACTGGTCTCCCTTCCTTCCCTTTCGACGGTCCTTCCCTTCCCTTAGAAGGAGGGCCCCTGTAATGTAGCTAGAGGGTACGGGGGAGCGCTGTAAGCTCCCAGAGCGTCTGAGGCGAAGTCCCAGTCGAAATTGATTTTTGTGCATTTTAGCCGTAAAATCTGACATCTGGCTGCAACACAATATTCTGTAAGTTGAACAGATTGGCTGCGCCCAGTGACGGTAAAGGTGAGATGATGGGCTGTGTGAAGGTGGGGTCCCCATCTCCAGCCGACTGGGACAGCGCTGTTGCAGTATCTCCTGTGAATTTTGAGTAACTTAATATATCTCTTTCAGCCTCATGTTATGCTTAAAAGCGTAAAATAGGTGGCCTATATAAACGTAAAGGGGGTGGTTATTGACGACTCCCAATGCATTTCTACACATGTTGCCAGGGGATCAGCCACCCGTCGTGGGGTCGAACCCCGTCCCCTGAGAAATCCAACCCTGGCTCACAGCCAATCAATGTACGCTGCGGATACGCCAAAACCCAAGATATCGCCGAACTCAAGGAAATGATGCAATAATAGTCTAACTCAGGGTACGATAAACAGAACTGCAAAAAAGCTTTTTTAACGAGTGAATGCTTCCGTTGCAGCTAAGTGTAGACAGTTTTACTATTTACAGTAACTGCAAGGTTGTGCTGCTTTATTACTTTAGCTTGAACGGTGTAATTTGCTGTGCGATTGTGTGGACGTTTTCCAGCACGCCAAGATCTCTAGGTTGCCTCACTGTAATACTGATAACTTAAAAACGCTGAAAGCTAATTATATGCTAATAAGTCTGTTATATGCATACAGAATGACTAAATATGTCTGTAAAATTTCACTTTGAAATTCCAAGCGTTTGCTGAGAAAAATGTACTAAGAAATCTTAGGGGATACTTTTTGCTGCACCCTGTATAATAGGGCTTTATTTCGAATTTTATGCCGAGTTCGATAACGAAGTTTGGTTTAAAAATCGGTCATTGTTTGCAAAAGTTAAAAAGCTATAGCGGCATTTTTTTGAGACACGGAGATGTTTATGTTAGCTTAGTTCCGTGTCGTTCTGTACCCTCTCCATACTGCTGTGTCTTCTGGGTACACTGACCGAAAGTATCATCGTCGTTCTTATCCTAATTTACGGTCTGGAACGTAAACTATTTCTATGTGTCACATATTAAAACACTGTTGCAGGTTGCGCAGTCTTGTTTGTCATGTCAGTGGGATCTGCCTGGCGAAAGCGCACATAATAATATGCGGAGGTTTGGCAAGAGACTTCGTGTTGGTCACTGCACTGATGAATCTCCGCGCGGTGTCGATGCTGTTGTTTCGGGTGGTAGCTGCTTGTTCCGTTTCATTTCCAGCAGCCGGTTGACAAGTGTCTTTTAGCAGCATCAGCGCCTCGTGAATGACGACCTAAAACCACGAAATAATCACGATCATGCACAAAAAGGAACATAGCCAAGGCCTGGTAAGAATTGGAAACCATTGTCTGACTGGTCAGTGATGAGTGAATGTGAGTGGGCTTAACGTAGAACGTGTCTGTTAAGAAGATGTCTGAAAGTAGAGAGGTTGCCGACATTGAATAATGATAAAGAATTCATGTTTTTTTTCGGCATGAGATACGAAATGTGCGATCCGAATTAGAAGTTATGACAGTGCAGACAGACCGGTGTGCATTACATGTACTTTATAGTTTACAACTCAAAGGAAAGTTTGTTGAACCGCAGACACCACTGGATTAAAAGCCAGAAAAGCTTTTTGAGCAGTGCGTCGGGAAAGCAAGAGACGTCACGAGAGCACTTGCTGTCGCTCTTGCAACCTTGAAGCAAAGGTTCAAGGGAGTCAATTTCTGCGGCACTCTATGCTATTGGTCACCTTGTGCTGGTCTTCTTTAATCCTGGCAACCGCTGCGGCGACGCGGGCGGTGTAAAGGCCCAGAAGAACGGTCATCGTGACGATAAACACCTGGTTGCTGAGCAGAGTCCATCCCAGGTGTGACAAATGGTAGAACAGCAGAAAGCAGGCAATGCACGCAGCCAGGTAGACCACACCGACGACCATCATTAGCCACATCCATACGCGAATCGACCGTACATGCGCGTACTTATGGACGTCGGCGTTAACATCGTCTTCGAACCGTTCGATCGCCTGTCGCACCTTGATGTATCCCACGTGAGCATTCAGCATCTGAACCACGATCACGAACACGGTGATGACCGTCTCGACGACGCTGATGATGAAGTGCACGTGCGCCATTCTTTCCATATGACGTACATCCGAAACTTCCTGACGAACAACACGTAACAGCAGCATCTAGTATAGAGCAAGTCAAACTGGTAAGTAGGCCTTATGATTTATGATTTATTTACTTATGACTTATTTATGACAGGGTTTAGGGGCAACCGCACTCTGATTTTAGAAAAACCTATCTATATTTCTGCTTGTACTAGTGTTTAATGCTTCGTTAATACATAGTATAGTGCTTTCTAGAAAACTGCTAGGGAAAACACATAAACATAAAGTCAGTCATATTGAATGTTAATAGTGTCCGCCAGCCTTGAACACGCATGCTTGCAGTCGCTTACGAAAGTTCTGGACAACCCTTGCCACAGGTTTCTGAGGAAGGTCATTCCAGATCATCTCCAGTCCGCTAAGTTTAATTGTATTCTTTTTGTGCTTTTTCTATTAGTTTTGTACGTGTGAGTTTGTTGATTTTCGATTTTTGACGCTGCCTTATCGCTAACACCTGAAATAGAACAATACAAACATATGTATGGAATTGGGACTTGTATATGTATTTCGGTGAAATGTTTACTCAACATCTCATAAACGATATATGATCTACAGACGTTAAAATGACCTTGACAATTCCGAAAATTACTGCTATGATGCGGAGACTGAACATCAGCAGTTCGCTGCTGACGAAGTACCAGATCCAAGCCACTGGCCTCCGGTCCTCGTCGGCGGCGCTGGCTCCATACGCTAGACACGGCAGACATTTGTCGAACGCCACTCGTCGACACAGAGACTCGGACGGTTCAGCGTGAGAAATGCCATAGCGAGTGACGTATACGGACTCGGGTCTGCAACACAACGTCGTTTGCTTAAGGCGTGATCAGAGCGCCCAACTCAACTCAACTCAACTGGTTCTGAAAATGTACAATGTACAGAATTTTTCAACTGAACTAAACTCTTTGAAGTTCGCCGCTCTCAGCTGAGTTGAGTTGGGCGCTCAGTTCACTGCTATACATGCAGTCACTCGTTCAACTTTCTGTCAATAACCGGATGCCCTACACTGAGACTTTAATCCGACAAATTAATGATAACGCAAAGCCAACCATGACATGATGCTAGATTTTTCACCTGCAAGTTCGAAACAAGAAAGCGCCCCGAAAGTCCGTATCGATACCGTGCAGACAAATACTCCACCGCGGTAATGTGAGGCAATTTTTGCACATTTTTTCATCTGTGTAGATAATTGAACAGCGAATGGTAGAAATTTAGCACCAGAATAAAAAATGCAATCCAGACAGGGTTAATGGCAGGTAATTTCAGCTAATGGGTTACAGTGTTCACCAGACTCGAGAGGTAAAAGGGGAAGCTGGTGTGACAATCAATCATACATGGGTGAATTAGTGTGACAAGACATACCTGTCTGTCTGCTGTTGACTAACTTCCCCAATTACTCTGGCAGTGTTGTCGTTCAGTCGCAGAATTCCAAGCACGATGGGGTTGCTGTTGTGTCGATCTGTGGTGCCGCTGTCAATCTGTATCGTCCTTTGTTCGTCATTTCGTTCCGTCATGATTGAATCTCGATTACGTGATTGGCCAGCTCATCTGTCAATCGCACTAACAATGGTAACAATGTCGGTATGTCGGTACTACCAATAATTTCGTCGCTTTCGTTACCTTTACGATCTAGCAGGATCGTTTTTTCACAATTAATCAGTGACATAGTGATCGAGACGACGCACCAACAGTTCCAGAGGCTTGGCGTTTGCGTTCTGGAACAGTTTATCTCCTATCACTACTTATTTCGCCTACCAGAGGGGATTGCCAGGTTAAGTTGTTCTGGGTGAATGCTTAAATCTCATATGTGCCGATTCGCAATACATGGGGTACGGTTTCATCATTGAACTGAGCACGACACCACTTCCCCATGTTGCATGGTTAGTTTATGTAAATAAATGTTGAAGTAAAATGCAGAAATCTGAAGAAAAAAACTTACGCCCAGGTTATTTGCAGACAGTCATGTTTATCGACTGGTAAAACTCCACGACGTGGAAAGTTCACGACGCTACACAACCTACTGTAACTTACAGTATGGCCGAACAGTAAGCCACTACCGAATTATCAATAAAAATCGTACTGAAACTAAAATTTTGTTAAAGTAAACCAAACACTATAATGCGTGAAGTTAATTACTGTGCTCGAGATGCAATGCTGCGATATGCGCCAAACAAGAATGACGTTAGAGCTCTCTCAGGCATCAGTTTTCCTAAGCAAGCTATGAATTTCACTCATAAACTATCTTGCAGTGAAAACTCATAAAACTTTTCTTCGATTTCCATCTTTTCCGTTTCCTTTAGGTTTTCAATTACAATTTTATCATATACATTTATTTTATTTATATTCCAGCTTCCAGTACATTAATTGGCGACGCTACAAAGTTGGTCACGCATAGAATATTTAATAGGCCCATCAGCTTATAATATTTTTGTTTTTTTTTGTACTCACACTTGATGAAAAAATCTAGCCTCATTGGCGGGTTTTAATATGATTTTAATGATAATTCGGCAGTGGTTTACTTTTTGAACCACCCTGTGTACAAGATGGCGAGGACAACTGCTGTATACAGAGAGAATGATGTCATTGCCACCCAGCTTACACGTAAGGACTAATTTGGCCCAACTAATAGTGATATAATGCTATTTCGTTAATATGATATACACTTAAGCTGAAATATGACTTTCAGTTGCTGTAAGAGTGGTGCAATAATGTATCTATTATGAATGAGATACAACGCAACAGCAATGCACATCAGCGGCATACAAATAATGTCCACCGAGAGCGAAACGTATTGGAATAGTCTAATTGTGTGTATGTTGTGTCCGCAGAGCCGAAATAACAATATGCAATATTTTGGTGCCTCACTTTATGTAGACCTATAAACTACACCGTGTTCCAATACATAGACAACTTTTGCACGCTCTAGCTCCAATAGTTTTTGCATAATAAGCAGAATAGTTTTTTTTAAATCATACGCATATTCCAATTTTGCTTAATCTATATTTTGTCTAACTTTATTGATTTTTATATGACAGCGAGTAATATAATGAAACGCATAACGTGTTTTCTGTAATACTGTTGGTAGCTATAAAAACGTCTATTTGTGTAGGATGATGGCTTTGAAAAAAACGCCCTAATTTTTCAGAAGTTCAGAAAGATGTCTTTCTCTTCCTCGTACACGCTTAACTGCTTTTTTCTCGGCTGATCACCAGCTTCGTCGATGTTTTTTTATGATACGCGCCCATGTGTCAATGAGGCATGCTGTTTCATGTCGCTGTTTACACCCTGTACTTTAAAAATATCTAGGCATTGTGCTATACAGAGCTTTCAACTCTGCGTTGATATTTACTGTGTCATCGACACGTTGCAAGCTGGCGCCATTTGTGATATGTGCTGTGTACAGTAGAGAATTGCAGTCCACAGCGCTTTCGTGCAATATTGCGGTATACTCGATCACATAACCACATTCGTGGTACGTGGAGTGTGCCATTGTTATAAAGAAAGGGAGTTTTTGTGTTCTTTGTGTTAACTGAATTTGGTCTTCAACTGTGGCAGGTGGCCAAATGTATGCTGCTATTTCTGATATTGTATTTATTGATGAAGGTCGCACAGTCCTGTGTGAAACTATAACTGCTTGTCATTTTTGGTATATTTTGTCTTGTTTCCTGTATATTAATGAAAAATGCCAAGAAAACAAACAAACTAAACAAGCAAAAAGTTTTGTCGTAATTGAGAATTGTAAAG
>Ga0056115_1000752_pt1 | contig 14478 bp, 8 predicted proteins | sample WorMetOlspDAHAB1_FD_77007 | JGI IMG/M metagenome (GOLD analysis project Ga0056115, IMG submission 77007) | Marine gutless worms symbiont microbial communities from Max Planck institute for Marine Microbiology, Germany - Olavius sp. DAHAB.1 ...
CATTATGGCGACGTGCTGCAAAAGTAATAGCACCTTTTTGATTTTTGCTGTTTTAGTTGTGTGATGTAGGCCGTGTCGCCGTTAAACATTGTTTTAAACTGTTAAGTTTTTTTACATTTATAATATCTCATAATCAACAGGGTTGAGGTTGGTACTACTGTATGTTAAGGCCATGGTGACGGTGGGATGAAGTCTGTTGTGTCATGCTTGAGCATATCGACCGTCTTGATTGACGTGTCTCAATTGTCGTGTCAGTTGCAAAGAATATATAATACAATTTATGTGGTTTCGTTATTATGAAACATGGTGTAAATAGTACTGGAAGAGTTATTTTTATCAAGTTAAAAACATTAATTTCAGTATTTTACACACCGTATACGTGAAAGAGCGTTGTAGTAGTAGGGTATTTTAATGTGCAGGGTATAGCCTATATGCGACGACAATGACGTAATTATATCTACGTTGCTTCGTTACGTCGCCATCTTGTAGGTACTACATGTTGTTGCAGTAAGACATAGTTATATTTAATTTTTATGTCTGCACACTGTTGTATGTGGAATTTCATTAGTCGAAGTAGGTCATACATCATCTCATAATAACCTGGGCGTAAAGATTTTTTCATATACTTCACTCTTTGTCTATATGAAGTATACCTACAACATGGCGACATTGACGAACTCGCTTTCTCACTTTCTGCATGAGTCACTGCCTGGGGAGGGTTAAGCGACGATATATCGCCCGGCGGAGTGGCACTGGAAAGTGGTGAAAAACGACCGAACTGCTCGGGTGTGGGTGGTCGGGAATCTTACACGCAGTAATCAACGAGTTTGCAAGACATGTCACACGCGCGCGCTTCGACGACGGCGTCTGACGGAGTCGTTAGTCAGCTTGAATAATAAATGCGGCGGACGCGACGCCACGGCGATCGACGTATTCGGCGACAAGGCGGAGTCAAAGACTTGCCTCCGGCTGTTTATTTCGCTCGTTACCAGTGCGCTGAAATACGAACGGCGGAATACGGAATCTGACATCACTTTCCCAATTATGAGGTTCAAGTCGCGTGTGACAGGAACGGGTAACAGATGTATAGCATCTATAGCGTGGGTATATACGGAAGTTATTTGTGCATGTTGCTTTGTCTGTCGTCGAGTTGGCCTCATGTCTAACTTGTCTAACGTCTTGTGTCCGATATACGGAAACATCGAACTATATATTACTCGACAGCTAGAGAGGAGAGGCCCATGTGCCAGCGTTCGAACAATAACTCTGCCGGCCAACGCTACGTACTTAAAGGCAAAATGTATAGGTAAAGGCATAACAATGGGTGTTATACAGGGTGGCCCGAAAAAATAAGCCATTACCATATGATCAAAAAATCGTATTAAATCGTATCAAAGCCTGTGAATGAGATAAGACATATTCGTCAAATTAAAGTATGAATCAAGCACTACAGTATTATTCGTTGGTATTGGATATTCTATGCGTGACATACTTTCTGACCTCAATAACTATGCCTGACCCGCAAACTAGCGATATGCGTTAGATACGGTAAATGAAGTCAGCGCTTCCTCTGGCATCAGCTCGCTTTAGCAAGCTAGCAAGCTGTGAGTGAATTCTATGTTTAAACGATCTTTTAGATGGATATTTAGGTAAAAATATCTTCAATTTCTATATTTCTCTTTTTTTCTGGTTTTAGAACATGATTTTATCAGATAGGTTGATTTTACTCGTATCGCAGCTTCATGCACAGCTAGTGATGACGTCATAAATTAGGTCACACATGGAATACTTAATACAGACTAATTATATTCTTGTTCTCATTTTATAGTCAAAATTTATGGAAAAATTTAGCTTCATTGACGGTTTTAATACGATTTAATGACGGTACTTGATAGTGGCTTACTTTTTTGGGCCACCCTGTATAGCGCCTAAGCGCCAACTGCAGCTTCAGTAGCGCTGTACGTCACAGGCTACGGCAGACGTGCAGCCTATAGACTGTGGGCTAAGCCCGCACACACGGGCTAGCCTTACAGCTAAACAACCACACGCGCAGTGGCGCACAGTTCCGGCCTGCCTTTTAATGGTCTCCACCTCCGTAATCCACATTGATTACTACTCATTTACCGACCCCGAAGGGATGGAAGGCTGAGTTGGCCTTGATAACATTAAGTATGCACGGTGATGACTATGATCATAATCGGCCGTGTAACACCACGGTTCTCTGTACGGTTCTGCAAACATCTTAATTTGTCGGCGGAAGGTTGCGGTTGTCTCGCGGAATGTCGCGGAAAGTTTTCGTTTTGATCGCGGTCAATACGGTTCCTTTCGCGGTCTTCGCGGTACGTTTGCGGTTTCCTGTGGTTCTCTGCGGTTGTAGAACCGCTGAGAAACGCAGCTTAAAATACGTACGTGGGAAAGTGGTGAAGCAATGAAGCTAGAACGGAATAGCAAAATGTCTCCTCGTTCTGCCTCGTTAACATAAAGCAACCGGTGCCGACGCGCGGCAATTTATCGTGAGCAATAACCTCTCGATTTCCGCTACCAACGCCGAGTCGCTGGAATTGTTGGAATGAAAATGCCGTCAGCCAAAACGATAAATTCTGCTATTTATGCCTACACAAAAATAATATTCCTTTACGTATATGAAAGTTCGCTTACGCAATATTTACACGGGTTCATGGAAGCGTCAAAAACTGACAATTGTCGTTTCGGTGAAACTGTAGAAACTCCACCGTGTGATATCGATATAGGTCTAAGTTTTTTGCAATAATTCTCAACCCGTATAACGGCGTGTCTGTATGCAACAACTTCCCAAATTTTCATGGTGATGGGGGTTTCATTTTTATTCTGGGAGTGAGTCCAGAGTGACAGTGTGACCAACCACTGGAAAACCACGCTCATGAGAAGTGGAAACCCAGTAGGGCCTTCTGCAGAAACATCAGTATTACTATAGCAATGTCTTTTGTTTAGCCGTTTTCATTTTTTTCGTATTTATTAACACTACCGTTAGTTTTTGCTTCCTGGAAACGATACGGTGAAATAAAATTTTCATAACTCGAAATATTGGGAGGCCGTAACACGTCGAAGTCGTTACTTATTATTATGCTAGCAGTAGGATTTTAAACACGAATTTTTTTTACGAAAGTTTAAGATATTTTTTACAAAGACACGCTTATTTAAATAATTAGGTTCTCTTTTCTTGTCTCAATATATACAAAGGTCCACTGAACTGTTTACATTATCCATATTGCTGCAAACAATGATTACCCAGAATTGTTACCCAGTGAGACAGAAATTACCAACATAGTGTGTAGCAGGTTCAGAAAAATTGTTTATCAGTGTCGATTATAATCAACACCGTCTTTGCACAAAATTGTAATGAGTTACGTTGAACAGATGAGTGAACAGCAAGGTTCTGAATGTTTAACAGTTGAAGCGGATTGGATGTCAAGTGTGCAGGAAGAAAATATTGAGTTCCGGCTGTTTCCGGCGATCGTGTGACATTATTGCTAAAGGAAGTAAAAATTAGCAGTCAAATACGACCTCTCGAAAATGATGTTGTGCCAATTATGACAATAGTGAAATGCGATTGTTTGACTTATTTTGTCACGTTTTTGTGTTTATTAAGTGTGTGTATTTTCGTTTATCTTTTCCGCCAAAGTTTTCTCCCGAGTAAAACGCGACGCGGAGTAGCTACACGTTCGCTCGAACTTCGGTCAGCCTTGTAAAACTTTTACCAGATCGTCCAGTCGCGTCAGTGATCCACATTGGGTTTGGCAGTTACAGGAAACGTTTCAGGAAACTACTCAAAACGGAATTATATTTGCGAGTTATTTAACGCACTCGGTGCAGTAGAAATGCTTCACGATTCTGCGCTATGTGAATCCACTGTGACGTTCTTACCTATCGGAATCCTCCACGGGAACGACGGCGAAGACGCTGAAGTAGCGACCGCGACCGCCGCGGACGGGTGTTCCTGCGACAGCGACGCGGCAAGCAGCACGGCCAGCGCGACCGCCTCGCACATCAGTGACGTCATGTCGCCGACCGATGACGTCATGCTGCGTGACTCCGCCCTACGTCGGCAACGATGTCGACTAACTTCCGATACGCGCATCTGTTCAGCGCCATTGTGCTGATCGAAAACAGAGCGCCGGCACAGGTCCGGACGTCATTAGACCCGCACTTTCGGACGACGAGCGCCGGAAGCAGCATCGGGACGGTGTTCTCGACGACGTGGGTGTTCTGCACGACGGTAGACAGCCATACCACATGGCGTCGATGCTGCGTGCTGGACGCGGCGTCGGTCCAACGCCTGAAGGCTTCGAGCGTCTGATGCTCATTGACGACGACACAGCGCCACAGCAGTAACAGCGGTGATGCTACGCGGCGGTCGCATCTGCCGTTGCTACTGCAGCTGTTTGGTGGTCACTTGGCGCCGCACTCCTGATTACTGCAGACCGTCGTCGCTCGTCGCAGTCCCCGTCGGTACGACACGTGAAGTTAGGGACCGCCGTCTTGCAGTTTTCTGAGACTTTGACCCATGCCCAAATTCCACTTGTTGCGCCACGTCACGACACGTCACGACACGACAAGCACGACGTGCCGTGCGAGTTGTGACGTGACGAGACATGTCGTGCGTTCTGCTTGTTCCAACATGGCGGACGACAAAGAATCAGTAGTGCTCGCGTGTAAAATTATATGATGTTTTATTATTATTCATTATTTCAGCTCACAGATGAAATTAATTCGTATATTGAAACGAATTACGGCAATCATAACTTTATTCACATTAGAAACAAAGTTGCGTATCGCGCCTGTCGCGCATGCTGTACATGCGCGACACAGCACGTGCGACGTTTTCCTGTACGAAAATGCATGGGCTAGATAGAGTGTCGTGACTTGTCGTGACGTGACGCAACAAGTGGAATTTGGGCTTAATCGTGCGGCGAAGGGGCCCGCTTTACAAAAAAACATATAATTTTTGTATAAACTAGCGGAAATCGTTAGTCAGCATTCGTAGATTAACTTACGAAAATCGTAACATTAATTGAGGCATTGACGCACGCAAGTCACGACAACCTTATTCTGAACTAATGATGCATTTTGCGAAAATCATAAGATTGTTTGAAAATCGGGCAAACTGATCTCCAGCCGTTTTGTCGTAACGTCCTTCACACATACTACCATCGGCGTCCGAGCATTTTTGGTTTCCGCTACTAAGATTAGTATTACATCTACGAAATACAATAATAAATACTATACACTCAGACAAAATACAAATAATAAAGGAAAAACAATTAACTAAAATAGAGCAAGACAAGACATAAACACACTCAGTAAAATATGGGCCTACACAAAATGCCGGATAGACTGTCATACCTAGGCTAAATTATCGACATATCCATAATTTTTTACACGAGTGAGAAAACTGTCCCAGATACGAGAATTAATAACATGTTTAGGACAGCCTAGAGACGGTATGTTATATTTTACCAGTAAAGAAGAGACAAATACCTGTTTCAGTAATGCACTGCCTGACAATGTCGTTTAGGAGTCATATACATCTAGTGTTCAACTATAATGGTCGACAAACCGGGAACCTTACGAGGATTATGTCTAATTCACGTTTGCGAAATGTTAATACAATACACTATAAAAGTTATGTAGAGCTTGCTTTTATTGTTTCCCGAATTTTCGGTTATCAAGCATGTATTTAAGCAAGTAAGCAAGTAGCAAATAAATAAGTCGCACAAGTCTGTAAAAATCAGAGAATGAATTGCCCAAAAGTAGATTTTAAGCGAAAATTGGTAAGTAGCAGAAATCTTAGCACCAAATTGAGGCAATCATATTGCCAGTTTATTGTTTAACTTAACAGTATAGGCCCATTATTTTCATTTTATATAATCGTAGCCTACTGTTACATGTACATATGCATGTGTTCTGTTCTTTGCTTTAGTTTCAATGTTTCATATATGTTATGTTTTTTTGTATTTTATGTATGCGTTGTACTTCATAACTCGTTTTAACGTTAGTAAGTAAGTATATAAGTAAGTAAATAACTTATATAGCTCCAACGTCTGGTAAGAATCAGGGCGCATAATGGAATTGTGTCTGACTGCTGCCATTGGCGCAATAAACGACGAATAGCCACGCAATAATGGTGCGACCTACTTCTGTTCCGTGTGAATAGCGCGTAGCAGAGAAATCAGACGACAATGTGGTACCGCACCTACATATTCAGACAGCCAAACAATAACTCACGAATAACGAGGGCCATAAATACCGCGTCACGACAAAAAGTCGTCCACTGTTCTCACCGCGAGGGGGCGCTGTCCACTCAAGGCGTCCATGTCATCCGACATTATGACCGTATCACTCAATAGGAGAGGCATCTGTCAGCTGCTGATGGCAAATGAATCCTTAATGGCATCGTTCGTGATCGTGAGCGTATATCTAGGTACGGTCACCGTCACCGCTCACTGCATGAAAGGATAACGATGATAGGTCGGCAACGTTGATGCGTAATAGAACATTGAGCCATGATACTCTGTGCTCCAGAATTAACAAACGACCACAGTGAAATAATGCCTCGATGTCTTCCAGAAATTTTACACGTTATAAATTCCAGAGAGTGCAGCTGAGATGGCTAACATGCTATCACTTTCGGGACCCCATCTCACCTTCTTCACAACATGAAGTCACACGAACCAACGCGCACTCTACGTTGTTCCAAACCGGACTGGTTATCTGTGCCTCGTACTGATACTACTCTAGGACTTCGTCGCTTTTCTGTGTCCGGACCACAACTTTGGAACGAGCTGCCACATGACATACGCCAGTGCAACACATTACCTGTTTTTAAATCTCATCTCAAGACATTTCACTTCCGCAATCACATGGACAAGTAACACCGGTTTTCTCGTCGCGCCTCTGATTGGTTCGTACGATGAATATGAGCGCGCTGAATAAATACTGGTACACTTGTTTACGAAGTTGCGCCTCGCCAGTTTTGGCGATAGGCTACTGTATAAAATTGCACCGCTTGAAGTTTCCGTCTTCAATCTGGACTGGCTTGGTTTTAGGCTCCTTCCAGTGGCTTGGAATTCAGCAGTGAATTGAACTATGTATCTGCAGCCAGTTCAGTTCTCTGACACTGCGGGTAAAATTCACTCCTGTAGATTCAAGTTTATTAAAGTTTGCACTCCACTCATAAGTTACTGAACTACGCATTACTTGTCAGAGCATTGCGCGGCCTAACATCGTAATATGGACGTTTTCTTCTGGCCTGTACGTAACTCTTTACATCAGCAACCTAACAATTATTTTGGCTTTCAATGTTTTTTCTATTTTGGACTGGATGTATGAACATACTTAGACATATTAACTTGATTACGTATAGTGAGGCGTCACAAAGGTTAGTCCAAGGATAACGTTAGTTCAGTGTGAAAACGACTCAGCCTAAAAGTCTTCTGTTACAAAAATCAGCTGGAAACGGAAAACGAATAAAAATGCGTAATGATCCTACGCGATCGTTCGACATTTGAAGGTCCTTGTCCTTGCACGTTCGCCCTTCTTTTGTGCGCACATTCCAGGCCACAGTCGGTCGGATCTTTAACAAAAACCGGAAGGCTGTAGCTTCAGAACGGAGGCGTCGTCAACATGTTGTGGTAATGGCGCGGCCCGCCGCGACGCGCGACAGTTGTCTTTGATGGATGGCGGCGGGCGGTGGCAACCACAACGAGTCGATGGCGTGACGGCGCGCGATCGCGCGCCACCGAACTCGACGCCGCCGCCTCGTTCGTCTTCATCGCGCCGTCTCGTTCTCATTACGAACGAAGCCAAACATCAGCGTCGCCGCGCGTTTCCATCATCACCGACGGTCACACACTTATCGACTCGGTCTTGATAACTCGAAAGAGAGAGCAGCAAAAAAGTGCATTTTTCAACCGTTATCCCGCTTTTCCTCTGAAAGACAAAAACAAAGACGAACTTCACTAACTACTAATAATAATCCAATTTATATAGCGGTTCCGAAGCTCTGCAAATGGCGATATATAAATGGGATACTATTATTTTATTTATTATCATTATTAAAAATTATGCACAAAGTCTTCGCCCAATTTTCACTAGACTTTGGTGTTATATATTACACAAGTCATTTACTTATTAACTTGATGACTTATACTATACGCTAGAGCCTAAGAAAGTAAATAAATATGCGCATTGCGAGACTATAGCGCTGAAACAGACGCTTTTAGTAGGCGACACGTAATTGCGACACATAGGCCTTCGTTTCTGTCATTGTCTGTTAAGCATTTCACGAATTTTCGTGATCGTCATTGAGTATTTTGCTCTAACAGTGTTTATGCTTCATCGAGTTGTGCGGGTGGTCCATTTTGCATATCAGAATGGACGACAGACTGGCGGAACATCGAATATAACTTACTTCCCATGGTGCTCCTCGTCAAATATTAAGCAATCTCGTCCGTGTGTTGACACTGTGGGTGAGCTAGCGAGCTGACAGCATGCTGTCGCACACACACACACACACACACACATCTATGAGCTACACATACTATGTGCTTTTTATCGTCTAGCGAGAGATTACTGCAGCGAAGCTGTGGACAATTAGTTGCATTTGAGAACACACCATGCCGACGATATACGATAGTGAAAATGCACGAAAATTAAGAACGCTGTTTGCACAGATGCAGTGACGGCCAGTGTAAACCTGTAACTGAAATGGACCAATAACTGAAAAAAAGTGAATCAGTTTACTGTAATTGTAACTGTAACTTAAAAGTTTGTAATAACTGTAATTTCAATAGTAACTGAAAAACTTTAACTGAATAACTAAAAATGTTATGCAGTTAAAGTTATGGCTTTCTTCTGTTGCTACAGTGCAAAGCACTTGACTAATCTCAAAGTCAAAACTGATTTTTACAGACCATCAGAAAAGCAGATCAGCTATACTACGTTAGCTGAATGCACCTGCTCGCCCAAGACACTAGAAACAAGATGACGGCGGCCAGAGTAACGGCTACAGGAGTTGACTCAGGACTTGATCGATACTTGCAGAAGACGACTGACGTTGTGACTGACAATGGCCTTCTGTTCTGGCAGGAACGAGAACACTCCTACCTGCCCCTGGCACCACTGGCAGAGGATTTTATCTCGGCGCCTGTCTCTCAAGTATACGTCGAGAGAGTCTTCTCAGTCTGCGGAGACTTGTGCTGCCGTAAACGAAACCGAGACACAAAGGGCTTGAAACGTCGTATGTTCCTGAAAAATGAAAATAAAAAGACATCTTCCTTTGGCTGCCATGAATTAAATATGAAATGTCTGGAAAAAAATCAACTTTTGCGTACCGATTTCTCGTACACTGCGTCAATGTACGTTGGAATGATCATGTCATAGGTCAAAATTTGTACGATTTAAATCACTTTTATTTTAGATTCATCATTCACGTACATCGCACAATCTCCCATTGCTGAAACTGTACAGTCCAATACTTAATTTCCTCAATTCAACCTATACTCTCGTTTATTCACTTAACGGTGGCGATCGCGAGCGTTCCGATGTGTTTCGTCCGTATTTTTGCCGGTAAATTTATTAACAACTCTTGAATTAGTTGTTTTTAACATCGTGAATATTTGTTATTAAAAGTTTCAGTTTCTCCCGGCTGTTTACAAAAGTATATTTGTTGATACTATGCTAGCATAGGATGTTGCTGTGACGCAATCAGCAAAAACAACGTCAAGACAAAGCAGCCTAACACGAGGAAACATGACCAATACCGTCTCTGATAACGACTTATTCTTGCAGTAGACCAGCCACTTGTAACCAAACGTCAGTATAGGGAACATAATATTAGATGCACCGTTACTTACAAAAGTTACAAGAGCATCGCGGCTCACTCGTTTATCCGTTATGCATGTCGACCACTACCACTGCCACCACGACCTACCTGTTATATCTGAACAGTTCTGTGAAGCTGAGGAAACTTTAATTTGTGCTATTGTTTTAGTCAAAAATAAAATGGCAATAGAATAAGTAATAAAATGGTGCACGTGTTGTGTTCATTTTTAAAGACGCACACACTCCTTTTTTTGTTTTTAGTGACTTCTTGTATACACCTTTCACACTTATTCGTTTCAAGCCGCGGCAATCGCAGACCAGAAGGCAACCAACCGCAAATATATCGCGAAGACCGTGAAGGAACCGTATTGACCGCGATCAGAACGGAAACCTTCCTCGATCTTCCGCAACACAACCGCAGCCTTCCGCCGACAATAATATTGGTAGAAACGCGGCTTGAACCGCATAAGTGTGAAAGGGGTACTACTGCAACGTTGTTCTTGCATTCATCATCGTTTTTTTATATTATTATTATTGTTATCGTACAAAGAGTGCAATATGGACAAACAAACAACACAGTGCATAGAAAATATTGCAGTGCGTGAAAGCTATAGAGCAACCGTGCAAAGTGCTGAGATTAGCAGCATAAGAAACATACAAGGTACACAATACCCGGACAGACCTCTATATACAACGATACATTTAAACTCATATTAAAAGAACTAATAAAACGGTGCACGAATAAATCCTTAACATAATGCACAGATCGTTTCATCAGGGTATCGACAGATATCTGACAGATGTCGCACAAAGCCCGAACATCATTAAAACAACGCCTGGCTAAAATTTGTAGTATGCCTACAACATTATCAGAACAGATACGCTTTGCGCTTTGAAATCGGCGAACTGCAAATTGAATGACAATGTAGTTGATGACGGTGTTAGGTTAGTTCAGCAGTGTGTGTTGACTCCATTCGCGCACGGCGGATGGCGCCCTCGGTGTCGTGTGGAGGACGTTGCGGTAAGGCACGTTGTCAGACCGTTAGCGGCTTGATGGACGGACTCGGGCGCGGCCACTCCGGCTGCCGCTCCCTCCGGTCACCCGTCCCGCGCCCGGCGCAGTCACGCTCGCTCGCCGTCCTGAATTATGCAGCATGGACAGACCGGACCGGACCGCCCGACGCCACGCACCGCCGCCCGCCCGCGAGGACGCGAAGAATCAACGTCCGGGTACCGACCTGGCCCCGCCGGTCGGTCGGTCGGTCCGTCCATCGGCGATAAAACTGATTTAGCGTCGATAGTACGGCGTGACACGGTCGAAGGCGGGCGATAATTGTCGAAGTTGGGAGTTGGCGGCGACCGGCGACCGCCGCTTCTCATCGCTATTAATCTCGCTGCGTACACATCCGCCAGACGTGATCCGTGACTGGATGCAACGTTCGACATTATTTCAGGTGCTTACGGAAGCACTGACGCATCCCCGACACGCGACGTGTACCCAGCGTCGAGGTCAGACAAGCCACTGGCTGCAAGAGGGTCTCTTTCGTCGTCTACTCATGATGCCCGACATATTTCGCCTAGATGAAGTCGTATGGACCTTCACGGCGTCCTGGACCAGCGGCGCTGGAGCAACCACGTTCAGATTGTCGTCAGCGCAACTGCATATCCGCTGCGTACATATCCGATGACCTGACCGGTTGCTCGTGTCTCCGCCCGCTTGTCTCTGTGGCCGGTCGCCGACCGCTCGTTAAGCTGTGGTCAAATTACGACACGACGACCACGAAGAGATTCACCCGGCCCGAAAGACGCTCTGTGGTTTCGCTGCGATCGAAACAGTGAAGATTAGCATATCAGTTCCTCACAGAGTCGTATCAGAAACACAGCACACTCGTATCGTCGTCGCAGTCCAGATGACAGTAACCGTAACAGGGCTGTCGTAGGTATGGGAACTCCCCCGGGGATTCCCATAGGTATGGGCACGTAATGGGTGTTGGACTGTAATAAATCCATTATCATATTCATAGGCCTGCATCACACAGCGTGACAGTTCTGTAAGTACATACTACATACAGAGTGGCCCCAAAAAAGGAAGCCACTACCAAATGATCAAAAAAAATCGTATTGAATCGCATTAAAGCCTGCCAATGAGATTAGATTTATTCGTCAAATTAAAGTATGAAATAAAACCACTATAATTTTATTCGTTGGTATTATATATTCTATGCGCGACATACTTTTTGACCTCAATAACTAGGCCTGACCCGTAAACTAGCGATATGCGTCAGATACGGTAAATGATGCCAGAGCTCCTCTGGCATCAGCTCGTTTTAGCAAGCTGTGAATTCTATTTCTAAACAATCTCTTAGATGGAGATTTATGTAAAAATTTCTTTTATTTCCATATTTTATCTTTTTTTCTGGTTTTAGAACATGATGCGTTGATTTTTCCCGCATTGAAGCTTCAAACATAGCAAGTGATGACGTCACAAATTAGGTCACACACATAGAATATTTAATACACACTTATTATACTCTTGTGCTCATTTTATAGTCGAAATTGATGAAAAATTTAACGTCAATGACGGTTTTTAATACGATTTAATGGTGATATTTGCTAGTGGCTTACTTTTTGGGCCACCCTGTACACAGACAGTATTGGCCTTCATAACAAACAGTAAAAATATGCATCAATAACGAAAAGAGCCGCAGCGTGTGGGGCATATGTATGGATGGTTTCGGCGTTCTGTTGATAAACCAGTGGTGGCGATTCGTGGGTATGTGGATGGTATGTGGATTAAAACGGGTACAGATCTCATGTATCTCGTAACTGTTACGACGGCAGAGAGAGGAAAAAGTCGCGCGACAAAAACAGTTGGGACCAAACCAGAAAAAATTAACGACTGGAAAATGTTTGAAACGTGTCCGGTTCCATTTTAAAAACGTGCTTCACGTCACAGGTGGTCACGTTCTGATAAGGTGGATGCACGCAGGCGCATCTCTGCCCATGCACTCGTATCGAATCGCCGGTCGCGATTTTGCCGAGTCGGTTCTACGAACAATCCATCTCTGTCGCCGGTTCTTAGAAAAATATCCGGGAATTCGGAGTGGACATTATCTGTATTCTGTACGGGAAGAACCGAACTGTACGTGATGTGTTCGTTCGCATGAAAGATGCGTGACTGTGACTGATCTCACTTGTACTGCCTACACACGTCGACTATGCATCTTCATTACTGGGAGTTCTTATAATGCTTCATATCTTCACCATGCTTTATGGTAATGTCGTGCTCCGCTATAGATTAGTCAACTTGTCCAACTCAGCCTTCCATTCCTTAGGGGTCGGAAAATGAGTAGTAATTCATGTATTTGCATGGATTTACGGGGGTTAGGACCATTAAAACGACAGACTATAAGGGCTACGTATGGCTGTGTGGCTGCAGGTCAGAGTCCGTGTTCGCTGACTTGGCCGCGGCCTAGGCTGAATGTCGGCCCTGTCGCAAGGCACCGTTGAGGTGGCATATGCGGCGTGCGGCGCTATGTAAGTGGTGAACCTTGGCCTTTACCTTTATAGTTAAATTACACCACAGTCGGTAGTGGAACACTAAATTGAAAAAAGTTGCATCATAATGAGGCCAGACATACTGATATATAGCCTACATTTTTTGCAGTCTGTATCTACTATAGACATTTTGGGTATTAAATTGGTAACATACGCATATATTACCACAGTATTTATTACTTATTTTCGACAACACGAATATTAATAACAATCAATGCGAAACTTTTTGGTGTCGAATAGGCCAACCCCGATTTGAGGTACAGGAACGACTTTCTAAGATAAACGCCGAGTTTAGGTTGTGTAACGCCAAGGTGCTTGAATGGCGCTCTGTCCCGTTCCAGCTGAATTTAACCACTGGCTTTAGGATGACAAAAGGTCCCAGACGCCCCACTGTGTCCGGGAATGCAGAAATGCCGTAATTGTCACATGATATACACACATATGTTTCAGTTTATACAGTTGCTGAGTTTTACCACTTTCTCGCTTATGCAGTTCAAGTCGCGGTTCTCTACGGTTCTGCAACCGCAGAAAAACGCAGGACACTGCACATATACCGCGAATACCGAGAAGGAACCGTATTGACCACAATCAAGACGTAAACCTTCCGCGACCTTCCGTAAGACAACCGCAGCCTTCCGCCGACAAAAAATATCTGTAGAACTGCAGATAACCGCGGCCTGAACTGCAAGAGCGGGATAGTGGTATTTGTGGCATAATTACACCGTGCTACAAGGCACTGTTTGTTGGCAGGCCTACTACAACGACTAAGATAAGCGTCAGGCGTCATAAGCCTATCATAGTCCATTACGAGCGAAGGCGTTTCTGAGCTGATCCTCGTCCTTGCCTGTTATCCCGCAGGTGATGCTTGTCGTAAACCCGGCGGTAAGCTGCCATAACTTTCTGCAACGCTTTCAGTCGCCTTAACGACTCAGAGTACCCAAAAAAAGTAAGCCACCACCAATTTTTCAAAAAATCGCATTAAAGATTGCCAACGAGATTAGATTTCTTCGTAAAGTTAAAGTATGAATCAAGCACTATAATACAATCCGTTGGTAATAA
>Ga0056115_1000754_pt1 | contig 14477 bp, 11 predicted proteins | sample WorMetOlspDAHAB1_FD_77007 | JGI IMG/M metagenome (GOLD analysis project Ga0056115, IMG submission 77007) | Marine gutless worms symbiont microbial communities from Max Planck institute for Marine Microbiology, Germany - Olavius sp. DAHAB.1 ...
AGAAAAAAGGAAGAAAATAATAGAAGAGATTTTTAAATCTAATTTTTGGAAGAAAATACAGCTGAAGAATATAACAGTTTCAGACCGCTAAGTTTAATACTGTTTCAGGTTGCCGCTGACACTGGCGATGACCTCTATCTCAGCTTGCAAACCAAATGTGCCCGCAGCAATTGTCAGATTTTCAACAAAAGCACCGATGGAAAGCATAACCTCCCGGTTTTGCGGATCGACTGCCGGCAGCCGGCGGTTTGGATCGGCACTGATAATCCATTCATTTGGACTCTTAACTTTGACATACCAGGGCTGGGAATTATGACCGCTGGGTGCCAGAGAGGCATAATATAAAATTGCATTTCGTACCTCCAATTCCGTGGTCGGTTGTTCGGCGGGAATGCGGTCCGATAAATCTGAACGGGTGATGCCGGAACAGGCGGTGATAAGCGAGCCGGCTCCCGCCAGCATTGTTCCGGCAGCCAGTGTTTCTTTCAGAAAGCTACGTCGATTAATATTCATTGCTTGCCTCCCATTGATAGTGTTGATTGTTAAAATGATTGATTGGTCCTTTTGTCTCAATTCAATAGTCTTCCAGATAAAGTTTGTTCGTTTGATTAGTCACCTGTCAGTGACATATTGGGTAAAATTTTTTATCTTTTTGCAGCTCCGGCAAACAAACCGCTTATCATGGTGTCAATGGCCTTTTCCAGGCGTTGCCAGCCGGCTTCAGATTGAAGGTCAACTCCGTTGTAAATACTAATTTGACGTCCGCGGCTCACCAGGTAGCTGACACCGGCGCCGATTATTGCGCCCATCGCTGCAATATCGGGGCCCTTATCGGTTGAAGGAAAAAACATATCAAAAAAATTCATCATGGTATTCTCCCGGACCGATTCCAATTCAATTGTCAGCTCGTTTCGCTCGATCATTTCCCATGCCAGGATCTCCTGGGTGATTGGTCGCCTTCGGATGGCCTGTATGAAATTTCGGCTTAAATGGGACAATTGCTCGGTTACAGACAATTGGTGGTAGTCTTCGATGTCGCCGCCGGCAAGTTCTTTGATGGAGGGCCAGAAATTTCCCTCGCGCCCAAATGCGGCAATCAATTGCTGTAATCCGCCAAAATAACGGTATATCAACACCTTATCCACACCGGCTTCCCGCGCAACAGCATTAACCCCCAGGCCCTTGAATCCTTCTTGGGCCAAAAGAGAGCCAACCGCCTCGATCAGCCTGGCACGGGTTGCCTCACGATCCCTTGGTTTTGCCGCACGCACACCAACTCTATTTTTTGCAGTTTTTGCCATTAACCTGTATTTTTTCCAATTTAATTATTTAAATCACTTGTCGGTGACATTGTCAAGCTTTTTCCTATTTAGTTTTGACAGCCTTATAAAAGGCTGTTAGACAACGAAGGGCTGAAAATGAAGCGCGCCTGCCGAAAGCTTGGTACGTAAATCGAAAGGAGGACATATCGATGGATATATTTACCAATGTTGATAACCAGCCCTGGGTTCCTCATCCGTTTGCAGCGGGTGTCGAAATAAAGCCATTGGTCACGAAAAGAAACCATGGTTTGAATGTCAGCTGCATCATTGTCAAAATACCGGTCGGCATCGAAATACTGGAGCATACCCATGAGGAACAGGTAGATATTCTGTACCCAATGCGGGGCAAGGCCGAAATGTATGTCGAGGGAGCCGGCAATTTTTCCTTACAACCGGGTATTGTCGTACGTGTGCCCATCGGCGCGAAACATAAAATTTTTAATGTGACTGAAGAGCTGATTATCTATGATGTTTTTCACCCGGCCACCATTTAATGAAAGAACAATTTACAACCCTGAATATGTTAATCATAGAGAGGGAGAATAATCATGATTAAAGGTATCGGTCATTTGGGTATTGTCGTAAAAGATATAGAAAAAAGTTTAAATGCGCTGTCACAAATCGTCGATTTTGACCCCCCCACCATTAAGGAGTTTCCGGATAAAAAAATGAAATGTGCCGTGGTGGGAATGAATGGTGTTGCCTTGGAATTTCTGCAGGATGACAGTGAAGATGGATTTCTGGGGAAATATCATCGGGAACGAGGGGACGCCATTCATCATTTTTGTTTACTGTCCGACGATATGGAAAAAGATGTCGCGGCATTGAAGGAGACGGGCGTTCAAATGATGGATCACGAACCCAGAACCGGATTGCGGGGCAAAAAGATCGCCTTCACCGCGCCGGATGCCTTAAACGGCATCTCAATTGAACTGTCGGAACCCTGAAAATGTCGAATGTCGATTGACGAATGTTGAATTAAGGTATTCTTTCAATTTTATTTTAAAGAAGAGATAGAACTGGGGGATTGAGAGAAAAAGGACAATGGATACAGCGGTGCGCTAAGTCAAAAGTACGGGTTCCTTTTTCAAAAATGCAGAGCGAAGCGATTCCAGCATTCGACATTCGTCAATCGACATTCAGTAGAACGGCGAACATCGCTTAGTAAAATACTATTGTCATAAAATACCCAAGTAAATTTTCTCAGCACCGAAAAGGAGGTCAAGTGAAAGATCCGCTATTTGAACCGATTAAAATCAATCAGCTCGAGCTGAAAAATCGAATTTACCTGCCGGCCATGCATATGAACATGGCAAGGGACTTTGAAGTCACCGATCAACTAGTCGATTTTTATGCCGAGCGGGCCCGCGGCGGGGTGGGCATGATCACGGTCGGTTATGCCACCGTCGATGAACTATCCGGCAATTCGACCAACATCGGGGCTCACAGGGATGAATTTATCCCCGGATTGCAGCGTCTGGCCCAGGCGATTCAATCCAATGGGGCCCGTGCGACGGTGCAGATAAACCATGCCGGCCGCTATAACTTTTCCTTTTTCCTGGACGGCAAACAGGCTGTGGCACCTTCTGCCGTGCCCTCCCGAATGACCCGCGAAACGCCGCGGGAACTGGCAGTCGATGAAATTAAGGAAGTCGTTGACCATTTTGCCCGGGCCGCTTTACGCGTCAAAAAGGCCGGGTATGATGCCGTCGAGGTGCTGAGCGGAACCGGGTATTTGATCAGTGAATTTCTTTCACCCCTGACCAATCAACGTCAGGATGAATATGGCGGTTCATTTGATAATCGCATGCGGTTCGGCCTGGAAGTTATGGAAGCGATCCGCGAAAAAGTTGGCTTTGATTTCCCATTGATGGTCCGAATGAACGGCAATGATTTTATGCCCGGCGGCAATGGACGCGAGGATTTGCAGGAATATGCCAAACGCCTGGTGGCGGCAGGCGTTGACGCGCTGAACATCAATGTGGGGTGGCATGAAGCCAGGGTCCCGCAAATTGTGACCTCGGTGCCGCGCGGCGTATTCGGTTATCTGGCAAAAGGAATTAGGGATTTGGTGGATGTACCGGTAATTTCCGGCCATCGCATCAACGACCCCGGTCCGGCGCGTGAGATGATCGCCGATGGCCTGTGCGACATGGTGGCGATGGGTCGCCCGCTGATAGCCGACCCGTATCTGCCGGAAAAATCCCGCACCGGCCGCGAAGCTGATATTGTCCACTGCATTGCCTGCGCCCAGGGATGCTTTGACAACCTGTTCAAGCTCAAGCCGGTAGAATGTCTCTGCAATCCCAAAGCAGGCCATGAAAAAAACAGTGCGGTTGAAAAAACAACGATGCCGAAAAAGGTCATGGTCGTCGGCGGCGGAGCGGCAGGGATGAGTGCGGCCCTTTCTGCGTGCGAAAAAGGCCATCACGTGACCCTTTATGAGAAAAATGACCGCCTGGGCGGTCAGCTTTACCTGGCGGCCGCCCCGCCGGGTCGGGAGGAATTTGCCGAACTGGCCAGAGACCTCGCGCAACAGGTCGCGCTTAGCTCCATCAAGGTGGTGCTCAATAAAGATGTGGATGAAGCCTTAATCGAAAACGAAAAGCCGGATACCATTATATTAGCAGCCGGTGCCCTGCCGATAAAACCGCCGATACCGGGCATTGATCTTCCCAACGTGGTTCAGGCCTGGGATGTATTACAGGAAAAAGTAACAACCGGCAAGCGGGTGGTGATCATCGGCGGCGGAGCAGTCGGTGTGGAAACCGCATTGTACCTGGCCGAAAAAGGAACCCTGTCCGCCGAAGCACTCAAGTTTCTTCTGGTAAACCGGGCCGAAGACCCCGAAGTACTTTATGAACTTGCCACGCGCGGTTCGAAAGACATCGTCGTAATTGAAATGATCGAAAAAATGGGCAAAGATATCGGCAAGACCACCCGCTGGGGGATATTGCAGGACCTTTCCCGCAAGGGGATTGAAACCCGTGCGGCCACCAAAGCCCTGGAGATCTCCGCCACAGCCGTCAAGGTCGAAATAGACGGCAACCTAGAAGAGATTCCGGCCGATACCGTGATCCTTGCCGCCGGCGCCGAATCCTATAATCCGCTTGCTGAAGTAATCGAACCAAAAGGCATCCCGTATGAGGTCGTGGGTGATGCCGGCCAGGTGGCCATGGCATTTGACGCCGTGCATCAGGGATACAATGCCGGCAGAAAAATATAACTCCTATTGGAAGCTATTAGTTAATAGTTATCTGTTGTTGGTTTGGGAGGAATTTCATCCTTTTCTAATAACGAATAACAAGTAACGCCTAATTGAATTTTTTTCTCAATTAGAGCATGAAGGGAGACAGACATGCCATCCAACGATAAAGGTCACGTTCTTGGATTCTTTTTAAATCAAAAACAACCCGCAATTGTGAGGTCAGAGGGGATTTATCTCTATGATGATCAGGGCAATCGCTTTATCGATGCCAGCGGCGGTGCCATTGTCTGCAGCATCGGCCATGGTTTAAAAGAAATCGCCGACATCGTCGCTGAACAAATGCAACGGGTGGCTTTTGTATTTCGAAGAGCGTTTATCACGCCGGAACTCGAGCAGGCGGCCCGCAAAGTTTGTGAATTAACCGGTGGGGATATGGATCGCGTCTTTTTTGTTTCCGGCGGATCCGAAGCGACCGAAACCGCAGTCAAGCTGGCACGCAAATACCATATTGACAATGGCAATCCCGCCAAATACAGAGTGATTTCCCGCTGGCAAAGCTACCACGGTGCCACGTTGGGCGCTCTGTCCTGGTCCGGTTTCACCTCGCGGCGGGCTGAATTTACCCCTTATCTGAATGATTTTGTGCATCTGCCGGCGACCTACTGCTATCGCTGCTGGTATGGAGAATCTCCCGAATCCTGCGACCTGCTATGCGCTCAGGCTCTGGAGGATGAGATATTATGTCTGGGACCGGAGACGGTTTCGGCCTATATTGCCGAGCCGGTCTCGGGCCACTCGCTGGCGGCAGCCCACCCGCCGGACGAGCATTTCAAAAGAATCCGGCAAATTTGCGACAAGTACGATGTGTTGATGATTTTGGACGAAGTCATGAGCGGCGTCGGCCGCACCGGCAAGTGGTTTGCCTACCAGCACCACGATGCCGTGCCGGACATCATTGCGCTGGCCAAGGGGTTGAGTGCCGGCTATTTCCCGGTGGGCGCGGCAGTCCTTCAGAATAAAATATATAACGTTATCGCAAATAAATCGGGAATCTTCGGATCCGGACATACTTACGGCGGCAACCCGGTGGCAGCGGCGGTAACCTGCGGCGTGCTTGATTATCTGAAGGAAAACAAGCTAGTCGAGCGCTGTGCGGCTATGGGAGACTATTTAGCCGCTAAATTGCAAACATTGAGGGCGCACCCCACCGTTGGTGATATTCGAGGCCGGGGGCTTCAATGGGGGGTGGAGTTTGTCAAAGACAAAGCCACCAAAGCGTGTCTGGATCCCCAACTGCATTTCTCGCAGCAAATTCAAGATGAGGCGCTGATGCGCGGTGTTCACATTGAGTCTTCATTTGGATGCAATCGCGGACAGACAGGAGATACGCTGATATTCGGCCCTCCGTTTATAATAACCGAAGAACAAATTGATGACATGATCGGAATCATTGACGAAACGCTGGCGGTGGTTGAGAAACGTGTCGGTATTTGACGGAGTCTCATGTGCGCGCCACCGCTGGCCTGAACGGCGGCCAGTTTAATCGAAAAAGAAACGTTGATTAAATGCGCTATTATAGATTGTGGGAGTGGTTTTTGGTCTATACAAGGTGATATCCACAATAATTTGATTACTTGTATTAAATTTTAATATTGCTATAGCACTACTTAATTTAAAAAATAAAGGGAGGGAACATGAGCAGACGCAGTGATTTAATGACCAAAGGACCGGAACGGGCCCCCCATCGCTCGCTGCTGCGGGCCGAAGGCTTTACGGACTGGGAAATGGACCGACCGATGATCGGCATCGCCAACTCTTTTAACGAAATCATCCCGGGACACATACACCTGGACAAACTGGTGGATGCCGTCAAAGCCGGAATCTATGCCGCCGGCGGCACCCCGGTGGTATTTAACACCATTGGTGTCTGCGACGGTATTGCCATGAATCATGTGGGCATGAAGTATTCGCTGCCCAGCCGGGAGTTAATCGCCGATTCCCTGGAAATTATGGCGACCTCTCACCCGTTCGACGGCCTTGTATTGATGTCCTCCTGTGATAAAATTATCCCGGGAATGCTGATTGCCGCTGCCCGGCTGAACATTCCTTCCATTTTTATTTCCGGCGGGCCGATGCTGCCGGGTAAGGTCCACGGCAAAGATACCGGCCTGGATAAAGTCTTTGAAGCGGTCGGCCGTTTTAAAAGCGGTAAGATATCTGAAAGGGAGCTAACCGAAATTGAATGCAAGGCCTGTCCGGGAGTGGGTTCCTGTTCGGGGATGTTCACGGCCAACACCATGAGCAACCTGGCGGAATCGCTGGGTATGGCACTGCCGTTTAACGGCAGCGCACCGGCGGTGTTTGCCGAAAGGGTCTGGCTGGCCAAGCAAACCGGCTACAAAGCGGTCGAACTGGTTCAAGCGGGAATCAAGCCCCGCGATATTATGACCAAAGCAGCCTTTTACAATACCATTGCCGCGGACATGGCCCTGGGCGGATCCACCAATACGGCGCTGCACATTCCAGCCATTGCGTACTATACCGACATCGATATCACCCTCAAAGATTTCGGAAAAGTTTCCAAAAAAATCCCGCACCTGACCTCCATAGCGCCGGCCGGCCCGCATCACGTGGTGGATTTCTTTTATGCCGGCGGGATTCCGGCCATTATGACCGAACTGAATCAATCCGGGCTTATCGATGCGGACACCATGACGGTTTACGGCAAATCACTCGGTGAGATGCTGGATGAAACGCAAGCCGGGGTTAAAGACCCGGCTGTCATTCGCTCGACCAAAAATCCGGTCCATGCCACCGGAGGTCTGGCTGTGTTGACCGGCAATCTGGCTCCGGACGGGGCCATTGTCAAACAGGCCGCCGTCGCCGATGAAATGCTGAAACATTCAGGACCGGCTCGCATATTCAGCTCCGAAGAAGACGCCTATCAAGCCATTATGAATGCTCAAATAAAAAAAGATGATGTGATCGTCGTCCGATATGAGGGTCCCAAAGGCGGGCCGGGAATGCAGGAAATGCTCTCGCCGACCTCCGCTCTGGCCGGAATGGGGATGGACAAGGAAGTGGCCTTGATTACCGACGGCCGTTTTTCAGGAGCCAGCCGCGGATCGGCAATCGGCCATGTATCGCCGGAGGCAGCGGCCGGCGGCCCGATCGCAGCCCTCAACGATGGCGATATCATTGAAATCGACATCCCCAATAATCAATTGAATGTTAAGCTATCAGCAAACGAAATCCGGCAAAGATTGTCGGAATTGTCCGAATTTGAACCCAAGATCAAAAGCGGATACCTGGCCCGCTATGCTACCATGGTGTCCAGTTCGGATAAGGGGGCGGTGTTTCCGCGATGATCCGGCTGCTGGATGCTCGATGCCGGATACTGGAATCTGGTTGCTGGGAAAGAGCGGTAAATGGTGTAAGGTTAGCGGCTTTCAGTGCATGGTAATAGAATTTCAGCACAAGATGGGCGGCAGAGGCTGAAAGGAAAAGGTTTGCAGGTCGTAATCCAAAGTTTGTAACTGTTTAACGGCTATCTGGGACCTGAATTCAATAACCAATAATTAATGACAAATAACGTTTCCTTTGCCACATCTGTCATCTGACTTCTGTATTCTATCTTTCGTTATATGTTGATGACCGACACTATGGAGCCATACGATGATCGCCAGAGCCAAGGATCGGCGATGAAGCTATGAGGGAAATGCTGTGATGAAAAGGTTACTTTTCGGGGTGATTCTGCTGACGATGCTAATCACCACGACCAGTTGTGGTGCGGATGAGGTGGGCAGTCGATCCCAAGGCTGTGGAAGGGCAGCACCCGGCGCACTGCCGACTTCCATCCAGGTCGACGGCCACACCCGCGAGTTCATCTCCGTTGTGCCGGAGTCTTACGACTCCAGTGTCGCCCATCGCCTGATCTTCGCCTTCCACGGACGCACCACTCCCAACAACCGGGTTAGAAAATACTACCGCGTCGAGCAGAATTCCAAAAGACCGACGATATTTATTTATCCTGCCGGCCTGATTGCTGCGGACGGCAAATACAGCTGGTATACAAGTAAAGATCCGCGAGATCGCCTGCGGGATTTCGCCTTGTTCGACGCCCTGCTCGAAGCCTTCAGCACGGATTACTGCATTGATCTCGATCAGATTTTTGTGGTCGGCCACTCCCTGGGGGCCAGCTTTGCCAACAGCCTCGGCTGCGCCCGCGGATCGGTTATCCGCGGGGTGGGCACGGTGGCGGGACGAATTTGGGAATCAAAGTGCAGCGGTCCGGCGGCGGCAATCATCATGCATAATCCCAAAGACGATCTGGTCCCCGTGTCGCGCGGGGTGAAAGCGCGAGATCACGCCCTCGCCCAGAACGGGCTTGAGCCGCCGCCCCGTTCCTGCGAGCCCCGGTACCTGAACTGTGAATGCTATGGTCCGCCCGAAACGCAGGATCTGGTGGTCTGGTGTCCTCACACCGAAGACCACAACCGCCGCGGAAAATTCTATCCCCATCTCTGGCCCAAAAAAGCGGGGGCAGTGATCATGGATTTCTTTGACTCTCTCCCGGCGTCTGCTCAAAAATAGTTCAACTTTTGAAGGATCACAATTATGTTTAAGGCTATATTTTGGGACAATGATGGTGTTTTGGTGGATACCGAAAAGTTTTATTATCTGGCGAATAAAAAACTCCTTTTAAGATATCAAATCGAACTTACGGAAGAACTTTTTAGAGATTTATATCTCACCCGGTCAATAGGGGCCTGGCACCTGATCCCCCACGTCAATTTGGAATCGTCAGACATCTCTAAATTAAGGAATGAGCGCAACGCCATATATATCGAAATGCTTCAGACCGGGGATTTTAGAATCCCGGGAGTGCAGCAGACGCTTAAATCACTTAAGGACCGATATATCATGGCGGTGGTGACAAGCTCTCTGCGCAAGCATTTCGAGATAATTCATAGCCGTACAGAATATCAGCGTTTTTTTAATCTGGTTCTGACTCGTGAAGATTATAACAAATCCAAACCCGAACCGGAGCCTTATCTAAAGGCCTTGAAATTGCTGGCCATCGATCCGGATAAGGTGGTGGTGGTTGAAGATTCGGAAAGAGGAATCATCGCTGCAAAACGGGCCGGGTTGACCTGCTGGGCAATCCCCAACAGGCTGTCGGCCCACGGCGACTTTTCACAGGCGGACAAGGTCTTATCCAATATCGGAGAAGTGGCTCGATTACTTTTGGATGATTCAATGGATAGCTGACCCTTTTCACTTTTCAAATGAGAGGCAATATGAAGATCACCATTATCTTTCCTGCGCGAGATTTTGAGATAGGTAAACCAACGATGCCGGTGATGCCGCTGGCTCCAACATTGCTGGCAGCATTGACTCCGCAAGGGCATGACATTTCACTCATCGACATGTTTTACGGTGACGAGATAGACTATGATGCCGGTTGTGATTTGGTGGCGATTACGGTCCGTACACCTCTTGCTGTCGTTGCCTATGAAATCGCCGACAAATTTGCTGCCAGAGGCAAGACTGTCGTTTTAGGCGGGCCTCACATTTTCGCTTATCCGAGTGAAGCCAATGAGCATGCCGCCGCTGTTGCCATCGGTGAGGGGGAGCTCCTCTGGCCGGTGATCCTGGAGGATTTTCAAGCGGACCGTTTAAAGGATTATTATGTCTGCGGACCGTACAATACAGAATCGCTGAACGGAAACGTTTTTCATCAGCCCCGGAGACCGGACCTTACCGGGCTCCCAGTGATGAAACGCAGCCTTTTGCCACAAAAACGGTATCGAATGGATTCCATATTCACAACTCGCGGTTGCCCGAACCACTGCCGTTTCTGTCCGGTAACGCCGATTTTTGGTCCCAAAATCCGCCACCGGCCGATTGACGAGGTGGTGGCCGAAATCGATACCCTGCGCAAATATTATTTTAACGTGGACGACAGCGTCTTTGGTCATCCCCAGATTGTGGACCGGCCCGAGGAAAATCAATATTATTTCGATCTCTACAAAGAACTCGCCGGATTGCCGGCCAAAAGATTTTGGACCGGCGCCGGTGGGATATCGGCGGTCAACTACAAAAACGGCCGCAAGATCGTCGAACTGGCTGCCGAAAGCGGTTTGTGCTCTATTGCCGCCGGACTGGAATCCATATCCGGTGACGGTCAAAAGCAGTCCGGGGCCTGGCGTAAACTGCATTTCACATCGCCGGATACCTTCGAAATTCAAACCCTGAAGGATAATGTAAAAATTATTCAGGACCTGGGAATTGAAATTATGGGATTTTTCGTCATCGGCTGGGATGAGGACTCTCCCGAAACATACCGGCGTACGTTGGATTTCTGTGATGAAATGAACATTATCCCGTTTATCTTGACATTGGTTCCGATGCCCGGCAGTAAAATTTACGATGAATATCTGGCTCAGGGACGAATATTGACCGAGCTTTCCTGGGGCCGCTACGGTGGGGAGTCGATCGTTTTTAAACACCCGTCCATGAGTTCCGAAGAAATGTTCGAAGGGAATTCTCAAGTGCTGCATGAAGGGTACAGTCTGGGCCGTGTTCTCTCCAGAACGTTTCATACAATCAAAAAACGGCCTTCACTGGATGTTGCCATGAATTCATTTTTTACGCAGACAAGTCTGAAGAGAAGCTTTCGGGAACAGTTCAAAGGATTGCCGAAATGATCGCTTATAAATTAGGTATGTCCATCAGCTCTATCAGCTCTTCGCGGGTAAAGCTCTTCAGCAGCCCCGGGTCGTCTTCCTTGACCACGCTGTCCATCAGCTTGCGTTTTTTGGCAATGATGGCTGCTATCTTCTCCTCTAAAGTGCCTTCCGTCACGAGCTTGAAAACCTGAACGCCACGCCGCTGTCCGATGCGATGCACGCGGTCGGTGGCCTGGTCTTCTCTGGCGGCGTTCCACCAGCGGTCGTAATGAATGACCACTGAGGCGGCCACCAGGTCGATTCCGGTGCCGCCAGCCCTCAGGCTGCCGACATATACGCGGCAGTCTTCCTCTTCGTTGAAACGCTGGATGATCGCCCCGCGATTGCGGCTTTTGCCGGTCAGGCTGACATAGCCCACTTTCAGCTCCTGCAAAAAGGATTCGATGATTTCGATCATGGCCAGGTATTGGCTGTAGATCACTACCTTTTGGCCGCTGTCCAGGCTTTCGACCAGAAGCTCGCAGAAGAGGTCCCATTTGCCGGAACGGTAGCGGTCATAGTTTTCGATATCCTTTTCGACCAGGGCCGGATGGTCGCAGATTTGCTTAAGCAGGTTCAGCAGGGCGAAGATGTGCATATAAGGTACGGGCTGCCTGTCGCTTTGCAGAACCTCCAGCAAATCGCTGCCACGCCTTTCGACAGCATCCCGGTAAAGCTTGACCTGGTCGTCGCTGAGCCGGCAGGTGCGTATATCCTCAATTTTGGCCGGTAGTTCCGTGAGCACACTTTGCTTGAGACGCCTGAGGGTAAACGGAGCAATCAGGCGGCTGAGTTCCCGGCGTCGGACGGCGTTTTGCTCCGCTTCGATGGAGGTTACGTAACGGTCGATGAAATCCGTGTCGGAGCCCAGGTAACCGGGAGAGGTCAAATCCATCAAGGCTTTGAGTTCGGTAACCGAATTTTCAATGGGCGTGCCGGTCAGCCCCAGGTTCATCCGGGCGCGCACGTCTTTGGCTGCCCGGTAAGTCCGGGTAGCGGAATTTTTGATATATTGGATCTCGTCAAATACAGCCAGTTCAAAGAACACCTGCACAATTTTTTCGATGTCGCGCAAAAGAATTCCATAGGAAGTCAGCACGATGCTGCAATCCTTGAGCAGGCTGTCCAAATTTCGATCGCCGCCGTGGTAAACGCCGGGCTTTAAGGCCGGGGCGTGTTCAATAATTTTTTTCTGCCAGTGGCTGATGACCGTCGTGGGACAGACCACCAGGAAAGGACCGATTTTTTCATTGCGCAGCCCAAGGGCCGTCATCAACGCCATGACCTGATGGGTTTTGCCCAAACCCATGTCGTCACAAAGCAATCCGCCGAAGCCGTTTTCAAATAAAAACCAAAGCCACTCGGCCCCGTGTGCCTGATAGGTACGCAGGGGTGTGATCCGGTTTTTTAAATCCGGCAGCGGAGCAACGGAGTTGAGATCAAGAAATTTTTTTAATTCGGCCGACCGCCGGCTGCCACCGTCAATATGCAAGGATTGTCCTTCAGCCGCAGTTAACCGTAAAAGGTCGGAACGGCGCAGCCGGATAGTTTGACTGTCTTCTGCCGGTTCCCCATCGGTTAGGTCGTGTGCCAGCAGATCTAAGATATCGAACTGCGGGCTGTTGCAATCCACCCAACCCTCATCCGTGGCCACGAAGCGCTGTTTGGCCCGGCGCGCTTTCAGAATTTCGGCCAGGGCGATCGACTGGTTGCCGACCCCGTAATTGACCGACAACCACAGCCAGTCGCGTTCCAGGACCCGCGGTGTAATTTCAAGCCGGTCAAATTTCTTCAAAATTTTAAGCCGCCGAATGCTTTTATCTACCTGGAACGCGCTGCTCTCGAGTTCATGGGCATGCGTGTCCAGAAAGCTCGGTACCTGGCTTTTTTCAATTACGGTTTTGACCGGCTCGCCAAACGATTTTGGCGGCGGCTCCGGGTAGCGGTCTTCCGCCAGAATATTTAACTCTTTGATATAATAGAGATCCCCGTATTGAAAACGTTTGAGATCTTCGCGCTGAAAAAACTTGGCTTCACCTTCTTTAGAGACCAGTCGCAAAATGGGGCTAATTTCAAGGTCCAATTCAGACGTTAGTTTGACATCAAAAACAGCATCCAGTGAAATGGGGTTGACAGCCAATCCATGCTGGTTGGAAAGCAACCCGTTGCATTCATGCAGCAGGCGCTTGACCCGCTTGCGCGGAATTACCATTTTGAAAATTTCTTCATCCCGGGCCGTTTTTCCGGCCACCATAAACGAACCATCGAATTTATCGACTGCCGGGTAAAGGGTGCAGCCGTCGGAGCCGAACTCACGAAAGCAGTGATAGGCAAATTTGTACCAGAAGGTTTCTTCCAGCACCTGACGTCGGGTTTTCAGCCCGCGGTCCATGAGCACTCTTTCATTTTCAGACAGAGTCAACAGGGCAAGCTGGCGGATGACTTCACCGCGGGTGGGCACGTCGGCATCTTCCGGCGGCTGCGTGCAGCGTTCCAGAAACCGAACACGGTCTATATCCGCTGAAAGATAGGTCAGAAGCGTACGATTGCTGCTGCCGATAATTTTGATGCTGTTTCTGCTATCGGATTTTATGACAGCCAGACGGATGGTCGCCGGGGTTTCCCGTTCCTCCTGGGCCAGCACTGTCGCCAGGCGGTGCCAAAGGCCACTCTGAAAATTGTCATAAAATTGGCGGTCAGCATCCTCTCCCTGCCGGACTGCCAGCACCCGTGAAAGCTCTTTTTGGTGGGAACAGGTTGCGGCACCGGACGTTTTACAACTGCAAAACTGCTGGGCCACCTTTTTGGGGCCACCATCAACCTGGTATGCAATTCCAGGCCGCCGGTCGACCGGATCCGGCATCAGGGCCACGGCGGTGCGGTGAAATTCCAGCCGATTAAAATCCACCGCCGATGCAACCGGCGTTGGTGCAACTGCTTTTTTTATTGGCCGGCGTTTGGCCTTAGTTCTGGTTTTTATTCGTTTAGACATAAAATCTGCATTTACCCTCTCTATCCCGGCAATTTTAAATCAGGCCGAATCTTCAAATGCACCATCTATTAAATGCTCTACACAGTGCTGTCAAGAGGATAGATTGACGTTGATTAATGCAATATGTGGTACATTTTACGTGATTCTTTAGTCCATCTTTCCATTTCAACAACATAAGACCAGTACTATATAAAATTATAAAATTTCAATATGTTTTAATAACT